>OFRZ01000041.1_pt1 | contig 120776 bp, 94 predicted proteins | sample 1543181 | NCBI WGS metagenome assembly OFRZ01 (sample SAMN04209245, study PRJEB22552) | human gut metagenome | biome: gut; material: feces | host: Homo sapiens | place: USA: Oklahoma | reverse complement strand
AGGCGCCGCGCGCTCGGGCGGCGCGCCAGGGAGATAGTGGACGAGATAGTCGAGAGGCGCGGTCTCAAGAAGGAGTAACATCGGGACTTGCAGCGACGGACCTCAGGACACTCTTACACCACGTCTGCGCGCGCGACCCCACCACCCTCCGTCAACCTTCCATTCCAACCAAAAACAGCCAAAGTACGTCATGGTAATTCCCGGTGGGTCGCGGGGTGGCGGATACGACTTTCCCTCAGGATAATTCGCGAAGCCCGTTTTCCGAGGAAAGGTATTGGTTATGTAATACCAGTTAAACAAGTAAAACTATGCTTAAGTGGTATCTGGCTGGAGAACCAATTGGTATGGTTGGTTAGACCCACTTCGCCATCTACGTTCATTTTTATACCGCTGGGAGAATTCCAAACTTAATTTGCGCAACTGCTCATGTATGCTGATTCAACCTTATAGGTGGCTATCTGGTTACTACCAGTTGACCCCTTGGTAACGGGTGGGCCAATTGTACGGAATGTACCGAACACCCCCCCCGTTGATGCGTTCGCCCATGCTGCGGGGCGCGCGTCCGCGACACTTCCGCATGTCGGAGGGAAGGAGTCCAGGTGCGTAGGAATTCCATTTTTACGAAACGGTGGGTGAAGGGAAGCGCGGTCCTCGTCGCAACAGCGGCGACTCTCGTGTTCGCTAGCCCCCAGCAGGCGATTGCCACGCCGCTTAAGGGCGTCGACTCGGCGACCGTGTCTCAGTCCGCCTCGAACGTCGTCGACATCGATTTCGCCGACGGCATCAAGGGCCGTATCACATTTCTAGAGGACGGCATTTTCCGTTACAATGTCGACCCCAAAGGCGAGTTCTCTGAGTATGCCACGCCGCGTAGCAAGTCCCACACGGCTAAGATTCAGGCCCAGCCCGACACCTCGGATACCTACAGCAAGCCGAGCGCGACGGTTGTCGACAAGGGTGACACTATCGAGATCACCGGTGGAAAGGCGACCGTGATTCTGGACAAGGCGACTGGCAAGATGAGCATCAAGTCGGGCGACCGTGTCGTGGTCTCCGAGTCCGCGTCCCTCGACCTTGATAAGAAGGGCACCGTCCAGACGCTCGCCAAGGCGAAGTCCGAGAACTTCTTTGGCGGCGGTACTCAGAACGGCCGCTTCCTGCACACCAACCAGACCATCGCCATCTCCAACACCAACAACTGGACCGATGGCGGCGTTGCTTCGCCCAACCCGTTCTATTGGACGAGTGACGGCTACGGCGTGCTCCGAAACACGTTCGCAGAAGGTTCCTACGACTTCGGTTCTACGGATGCATCGACGGTCACGACTTCGCACAGCGAGAATGAGTTCGATGCCTACTACTTCGTGGCGACCAACGATGGCGCCTCGAACGTGGCAACCGAGATGCTGCAGGACTACTACAAGGTAACCGGTAATCCGGTGCTGCTGCCCGAATACGGTTTCTACCTGGGTCATCTGAATGCCTATAACCGTGATGGCTGGTCAACGACTTCGGGTCAGAAGAAGTGGGAGACCAAGGGCAGCAAGTCCTCGAGCGAGAAGGGCGACGTTAAGTACGAGTCTGGCATGGCGACGGGCTACAAGCTCGACGGCACGCTTGCGTCCGAGACGCTCAACGGTGAAGGTCCTACGGTCGATACCGAGAACATGAAGGCGACCGATTTCGACCGCCAGTTCTCTGCCCGGCAGGTTATCGATGACTACGAGGACAACGACATGCCGCTCGGCTGGTTCCTGCCGAACGACGGCTACGGTGCCGGCTATGGCCAGAACGGTTACTACAAGACCGGCGGCGTCAACTCCGACGGAACGAGTTCTGCCGAGCGCCTCAACGCCGTGCGCGCCAACGTCGACAACCTTAAGAAGTTCACCGAGTACGCTAACTCCAAGGGCGTGAGCACGGGCCTGTGGACCCAGTCCAACCTTGAGCCCGATAGCAACTCCGAGACTCCGTGGCACCTGCTTCGCGACTTCGACGCCGAGGTCAAGACGGGAGGCATCACTACCCTCAAGACCGACGTCGCCTGGGTTGGCTCTGGCTACTCTTTTGGTCTTAACGGCATCAAGACGGCTTATGACACGGTGACGACCGGCGCCAACAAGCGCCCCAACATCATTACGCTCGATGGTTGGGCCGGCACGCAGCGCTTTGGCGGCATCTGGACCGGCGACCAGTACGGCGGCAACTGGGAGTACATCCGCTTCCATATCCCCACGTATATCGGTCAGAGTCTTTCGGGCAACCCCAACATCGGCTCCGACATGGACGGCATCTTTGGCGGCGACCCCATCATCTCGGCACGCGACTACCAGTGGAAGACGTTCACGCCCTCTATGCTCGACATGGACGGTTGGGGCACCTACCGCAAGTCGCCCATGACGCACGGCGATCCCTACACGGGCATCTCGCGCTTCTACCTCAAGCTCAAAGCGCAGCTCATGCCCTATATCTACACGAGTGCGGCTTCGGCGGCCAACATCGATACGGGTAACGGCGATACCGGCCTGCCCATGATCCGCGCCATGCTGCTCTCCGACAACTCCGAGTACGCCGCGAGCACTTCGACGCAGTACCAGTATATGTTCGGTGAGAATTTCCTGGTTGCGCCGGTGTATCAGGATACCCAGGCAGATGACAAGGGCAATGACGTTCGCAACGGCATCTACCTTCCCAACTACGGCACCGATGATAATCCCACCATCTGGATCGACTACTTCTCGGGTAAGCAGTACCGCGGCGGCCAGGTCCTCAACAACTACGATGCTCCGCTCTGGAAGCTGCCGCTCTTTGTAAAGGGCAATTCCATCGTGCCGATGTATGCCGAGAACAACAACCCCGAGGCTGTGACCGAGACCAACACCAAGGGCACTGACCGCAGCCAGCGTATCGTCGAGTTCTTCGCCACCGAGGGTGAGGGCAGCTTCACGCAGTACGAGGACGACGGCTCCTCCATCGAGAACAAAACGACTGAGGACAATGCCTACGGCACGATCGACAATATCTCTTACGGTGACCATGTGAGTACCGTCTTTAGCTCCAAGGCCACGGGCGGCACCGCAACCTTTACCGCTGCGGCGTCCCAGGGCAGCTATAGTGGTTACGATTCCAACCGTACCACGACCTTTGTGGCCAACGTGTCCGCCAAGCCTGCGAGCGTCATCGCCAAGAATGGCGGCACTGCGCTCAACGTGACCGAGGTCGACTCACAGGAGGCTTTCGACGCCGCGACCCCCGAGGCTGGCCAAGCGGTCTACTTCTACAACGAAAGCCCCAACCTCAACCACTACGGCAGCGATGCGGACAGCACCGAGGCCGAGAAGGGCGAGAGCTTCAACGACACTAAGATCACCACGAACCCCAAGGTCTACGTCAAGTTTGCGAAGACCGATGTCGCTGCAGCGGAGCAGACGCTCGAGCTGGGCGGTTTCGTGAACGCCGACGCCACGCTCGCGGCCGACCGCCTCAACGAGAACCTCTCCGCACCAGCGAACCTTGCTGCCCCCGAGGACGCCACGACTCCCACGAGCATTAAGCTCACCTGGGGAAAGGTCGATGGTGCTACCTCCTACGACCTTAAGGTCGATGGCACCGTGTTCGCCGTGGGCGATGCAGCGGAATTCACGCATACCGATCTTGCCTACAATAGCAAGCACACCTACCAGATCCGTTCGCGCAACGCCGAGGGCTACTCCCGCTGGAGCGATGTGCTCGCGGCGAACTCCGCCCTCGACCCATGGCGGAACGTGCCCGAGGCCGAGAAGATCACCTGGGAGGGCTCAATCTACGGCAGCCATAAGGCCGATCTCGCCTTCGACCATGAGTTCCAGACGAGCGACGGCGGCTTCCACTCCGGCGGCAACGACCTGGGCAAGGCGCTCACCGTCGACTACGGCCGCGCCTACAAGCTCGACAAGCTCGAGTACTATCCGCGTACCGACGCCGGCAACGGCACTGTGACCAAGATGCGCATCGAGACGAGTCTCGACGGTGTCCATTGGACGAGCCAGGAGGTCGATTGGGAGCGCTCCGCCGCCTGCAAAACGGTGACGTTCGACGGCGCCGTGGCCGCACGCTACGTGCGTATGACGCCGCTCGCTTCGGTTGGTAACTTCTTCTCCGCGTCCGAGATCGCCATCTACAAGGCCGATGGTACGGACGGCTTTGCTGTGGGTTCCAACCTCAACAAGGCAACGATCTCCGATGGCGACTTTTCCAACATGAAGAATTATCTGGGTCTCGAGAACCGCGAGCCCGATACCTCGACGTTCGACTCGCAGATTCGCGACCACTTTGCCGATCTCAACGGCAACGGGGTCTATGATGTCTACGACTACTCGTTTACCATGGCGGGGCTTGATGGCGGTACCAAGCAGAAAGGCAAGGTCGCCGGCAAGCTCGCGGTGATTCCGAGCAAGACCGAGGTCGATGCCGGCGATGAGATCACCGTCGATGTCTATGCGGCCGACGCCAAGAACGTCAACGCCCTGGGCGCGCTCGTCAACTTTAAGAGTGACCAGTTTGAGTTTGTGTCCGAGAGCATCTCGCAGGATGGTTCGACCGCCGGCATGGAGAACCTGTCGCGCGAGAAGGTCCAGTTCGCGGACGGCACACAGACCATCAACCTCGCCTTTGCCAACCGCGGCGACGGCAAGCTCTACAACGGCACTGGCGCGGTGGCGAGCTTCAAACTCAAGGCCAAGACGGCCGGCAAGGTTGAACTGCCCTCGACGTCTTGGCTCATCGGTCCGGCGTGCGATGCGCTCGAGTTTACGAGTGACGGTACCGTGACGATGCCGGACGTTCCGCAGCCCACGGTTGCCGAGTACGGTCAGGATGCCTTCAACATCACGATGACCAACGACGAGCTCACGACCGACGACGGTTCCAACGTCGAGAAGCTTATTCAGCAGAAGAGCTATAACGCGCTGTTCGATAACGATGAGGGCGACAACGGCTTTGAGTTCCTGTGGAACTGGAGCGGCAACTGGGACAGCGAGGGCAAGCTTCCGAGTTACGTGAAGCTTCCCACCACGATGACATTTGCCTTTAAGACACCATTGAAGCTCGATGCCGTTGAGGTCGTCAACCGCGACGGCGGTAACGGCACCGTGCAGAAGATCAAGGCCGCCGTGACGTTCGAGGATGGCTCGACCCAGGAGTTCGCGGGTGGGGAGTACGATTCCTTCCAGGCTCGCTACGCCTTTGGCCTCTCTGCCGAGAACAAGGGCAAGAAGGCGACTAAGGTCGAGATCACGCCGCTTGAGGCATCGGGTGACCAGATGCTCACACTGCGCGAGATCAACTTCAACTACACGCAGGGTGTCGAGGCCATCGAGGGTATCGAGCTGGGCAAGAACCAGACCGAGTTCTTTGAGGGCGACGTTACGCTCGTCGACGCTAAGGCCACGCCCGAGAGCGCCGGCTACCCCTATGTGACGGTCGAGAGCTCCGACTCCTCTGTGGTGAGCGTCTCCGCTGTTCAGGCCGGCGATAGCGTGAACTACTACTTGCGTGCCAACAAGGCCGGCAAGGCAACGATCACGGTGGCGTCAGTGCTCGACCCCTCCAAGACCGCATCCTATGAGGTCGAGGTCAAGGCTGGTGTCGACACCTCTGCGCTCATGGCGGCGCTTTCCAAGGCCGCGGGCTACAGCGAGTCCGTCTACACCAAGGATTCTTATGCAGCTCTCACCGCTGCGGTCGAGGCGGCTCAGAAGCTTCTCGACGGCGGCCAGGGCAGCTATAGCAAGAAGGATGTCGCAGACGCTACGACCAAGATCGAAAAGGCAATCGACGGCCTCAAGATGCGCCCCGTTGATGAGAAGAAGCTCATCAACACGCCCGAGAACCGCGAGAACGTCAAGGTGACCGGCTTCTCGAGCGAGGCCGACTATGAGGGCAGCAACGCCGTCAACGCTCTTGACGGCGATGAGCAGACGCTCTGGCACAGCGACTATGCTTATAAGACCGGTATGCCCCAGCACCTGACCGTCGACCTGGGCCGCGACTACGATCTCACCGACGTCACGTTCTTGCCGCGCCAGGACGGCGGCACGAACGGCGATATCTTTGAGGCCGAGGTGCTGGTCTCCGACACCGCCGACGGTTATGAGATGGGCACCGCCGCGTCGATGGGTACGTTTACCTTCGACAACGACGGCCGCGTGCTCACCGACCGTGGCGACTGGAAGCAGATGAGCTTTGGTGCCGCGCGCGGTCGCTACGTGACCGTCAAGGTGCTCCACGCCGGCGGTGGCAGCGTTGACGCCTACTGCAGCATGGCGGAACTCAAGTTCTACGGTGCGGCCGTTCCCGATCCGGTGGCGAAGGACGACCTCACTGCCGCGATTGAAAAGGTTGATGCCGAGGTTGCAGCCGGCGACCTTAAGGCCAGTGACTACACCGAGGCTTCCTGGACCGCGTTCCAGAACGCCTTGGCGAGCGCCCGCGCCATCCTGAGCGACGAGAACGCCACGCAGGACGAGGTCGACCAGGCACTCAAGGCGCTCGAGGATGCCCGTGACGCGCTCGAGAAGACCCCGGTGACCCCAGTTGAGAACCCGACCAAGAAACAGCTCAAGGCCCTGGTCAAGCAGGCGAAGGAGACTGACACCAAGGGAAAGACGGCCGAGTCCGTCAAGGCCCTGACGGATGCCATTACCTACGCCGAGGATGTCTTGGGTGATGAGAATGCTTCCGACACCCAGCTCCAGGCGGCTTATGACCAGCTCAAGCTGGCCATCGAGGGCCTTAAGGATGCCGACTCCGGCAACCAGGGCGGTTCGGGCAACCAGGGTTCCGGCAATGGCTCGAACGGCGGCAGCCAGGCGGGCAAGCCCGCAGGCGACAAGGCCCAGGGCGGCAAGAAGAACGGTTCGGCGATCCCCGTTACTGGCGATCAAACGGCGGCAACTGTCGCGACTGTCGGTGGCCTTGGAGCCATCATCGCTGCGATCGGTGCCTTCTTCCACCGTCGCAATAAGGCTGAGTAGTCCCAGCGACAACTAAGCAAACGTGCCCGCCGTCCCACCCAAGGACGGTGGGCACGCTTTTTTATTTCAGCTAACGTACGTCATGGCAATCCCCGGTAGGTCGAGGGGTGCTTTGCGGGCGGGCCAGGCTTTATCTGAACGACTTTGCGAAGCAACCGGAGTGAAGATAAAGCCTGGCCCGCCCGCAAAGCACCACGCAGACCGCAGGGACGGGAGCAGCTATACTACTCTCTGTAGTTAAGGGTCGCGGATCCGCCGCGTCACCGCTCTCAACAGGAGGTCTTTGTTTATGGCAGATCAGAAGCCGGTTGTCGGGATCATCATGGGCTCCAAGTCCGATCTGGGCGTTATGGAAGGTTGCACCGCCGAGCTCGAGGCGCTGGGCGTGCCCTATGAGCTTGTCATTGCAAGCGCGCACCGCACGCCGGCGAAGGTCCATGAGTGGGCCTCGACTGCTGCCGACCGCGGTATCAAGGTGATTATCGCTGCCGCTGGCAAGGCTGCTCACCTGGGCGGTGTCGTGGCTGCGTTTACGCCGCTGCCGGTCATCGGCGTGCCTATGAAGACGAGCGATCTGGGTGGTATGGACTCACTGCTGTCGATGGTTCAGATGCCTTCGGGCGTGCCCGTTGCCTGTGTGGCCATCAACGGTGCCAAGAACGCTGCCATTTACGCCACGCAGATTCTGGGCGCATGCGACCTCGAGTACCGCAAGGTTATCGAGAAGATGAAGCAGGAGATGGCTGACGCCTAAGCGCTCTGCCAGTCCATTTGCAGCATAAGGAGAGCCATGTCCGACTATCAGGGAAAGCGTTTTTCGGCTTCTCGGATTCCCGATCCAGCCAAGTCGGGAGCAGCCCGCGCGCCGCAGCAGGGTCGGACATCCTCTCCTCAGCAGTCGCGTGCGCCGCGCCCCGTGACGCCGGCGAAACATCGCCGTCAGGATACGCCTGCTGCATATCGCCCTTCGTCATACAGTACGGCCAAGAAGTCACCTCGCTCTTCGGCGCATACCGCGCCATCGAGCTATACCGAGCCGCCGCGCAAAAAGCGCCGCTCCGTCATTCCCATTCTGCTCATCATCATCGGCATTGGCCTGATCGTTGCCGCTGCCGCCATCTTTATCAACGCGCAGATTGGCTACAAGCAGGCGAGCGAGTCGTATCAAAAGATCGAAAAGCAATATGTGAGCGATAAGGACGCCAGTGGCGTGCCGATTATCGACTTCAATGCGCTTGCCCAGACAAATCCCGAGGTTGTGGGTTGGATTTACGCGCCCGGCACCAACATCAACTACCCCGTGGTGCAGACCAACAACAACTCCAAGTACCTCAACACGCTGTTCGACGGCACCGCCAATGCCTCGGGAGCCATCTTCTTGGATAGCGACGACACCGCGCCGGGCATGGTGGATCAGCAGACCACGATTTACGGTCATCATATGAACGACGGTTCGATGTTCAACGTGATTTCGGATACGACCGATCAAGCGACGTTCGACAGCATGGAATACGTGTACTACATCACACGCGATGCGACGTATAAGCTGCGTCCGCTGGCGACCAAGGTGGTCGAGGACACGTATGCCAAGGCGCGCACGCCCAACTTTGAGGGCGATGACGGACTGAAGAATTACTTGTCCGAGATGCTCGACGGTGCCTCTGCCGTGGCGAGCGATGCCACTGATCGCGCCGCTTCGGCAACCAAGGTCGTAACGCTTGTGACCTGCCGTTCGCTGTCATTTAGCAATACGCGCGCAGTCATGGTGCTCACGCCGGTCGAGGAATAAGGTGTCCGGGAGCCCTGTCCCAAAAAGACTACCCTGGAAATCAAAAGGAGAAATGATGCTTGAAAGCGGCAAATCGATGCCTTCGGTTGATGCTTGGCTGCGCGAAGCCAAGGCCGATGTTTCGGCGGCTGATTGCGGTATGTACCTGACACACAACGGCGTGGTGCGTGCGACGCCTAAGTCCGAGGTGCGTGGGGTCGAGACAGATGGTGTGGCGCCTGGACATAAGGTAGGCGGCATGGTCTTTGACTACGATGCCGAAAAGGTGCAGGACGCTATCGAGGCAACGCGCGCGATGCCGGGTATCGGCTATGTGCGCGTGTGGCTGGCGAGCGGCGAGCTTACCGTGGGCGACGACATCATGCTCGTGCTCATTGGCGGGGACATTCGCCCGCATGTGGTCGATGCGCTGCAGACGCTCGTCGGTACCATCAAAAATGAGTGTGTGAGCGAGGTCGAGCGCGAGGCATAATGCCGGCAGCAGCACTCGCCAACAAAAAGCCCGCTGGCAGTTCAAATCAGTCTGCCAGCGGGCTTTTCTGTGCGTTGGAAAATCTCGGCATTGCGTGGCGCTACACGCGCGTCGCATCCTTGGGGCTCATGGTCATGCTCTGGAAGCGGTTCTCCATGTAGTCGCTATCGAAATACTTGCCGTAGAACTGCGCGACGGGAATATCCGGCTCCGTGCCGTTGACGCGCTGGCACCAGTAGTCGAGCGACTGCAGCGTCATGACGCCGTCGACCAGCATAATGACGGTAAAGATGACGGTAGCCGAGTAGCGACTCTTCCACGGAATCATGTTGATGAGCTTGAGCAGCCTCGGCAGCAGCAGCTTGATCCAGATAAGGCCACCCAGGCCCCACAGGCAGGCAAAGCCCGTGCAGGTGCGTCCGCCCGTAAGGACGGCGAGTGGGTCGGGCATGCCAAACAGCTTCATGTGCGAGTAGCTCCACGAGACCACGCCAAATGAGGTCTGCATAAACCAGCCCACGAACACCTCAAAGCTCGCGCCGAGCACAGCGCTTACCAGGAAAATGATGATGGGGTTCTTTTTATAGAAGCGGTTGAGCACCATGGTCATGAGTACGGCACCAAAGCCATAGATGGGGCTGAAGGGACCAAACAGCATGCCGGCGCGGTCCTGGTAGACGCCTGGGTCGTTGACCGTCATGTGCCAGATGTCCTCGGCGATCAGGCCGAGCACGCAGCAGACGAGGAATACCCAGAACAGGTTGAAGTAGTTGAGCTTGATGTAGCCCTCGCCGGTTTCATCGCGGCCGAGCATGCCCTCGGCGGCGGCGTCGCGGTCGAGCATCTCCTGCAGGCGGCGCTGCAGTTCGCGCTCCTGGCGAAGCGTAGGATCGACGGTGGCTGAAAGCGCGATGAGGATACCGAGCTGAATAGCGGGACGAAGCAAGAAGAGCCCGATACCTCGGAGCATCACGTCGACCAAAAGCTCGACGACGGTGAATGCAATAAGGATGTAGGACAGGCGGGCGGCGTTGCGGCGCTGGTTTTTGATAAGGTCCAGGCCAAAGATGATCAGGATGACGGCGCTTGCCGCAGAGAGCATGATGCCGGCGACGATGAGTCCAACCGAGACCAGCATATTGTCGCCGAGCTTTTCGGCGGCGTTGCCGTTGATGAGTGCGGTGATGACCTGCCACATAAAGGCGGCGACCGACGGGAGTGTGCCCACGCCGGACAGGATGCACAGGACGGCGTACACCTTAATGATGAGGGGAATCTTCTTGACCTCCGTGGCGCTGGGGACGCTGGGGTCGAGTCCGTTTCGATCCATACAGAACCTTTCTCGCTTTGTCCTAGATTACAAGGATACGCCGTCGACCTGCCAAAAGACAGGACGAACGTCCCAATTGCAACAATGCAACCCTCAACGGTGGACGCGGCGGCCATCTGGGGGCGCGGGCGCTTGCACTGGACAGACCGATAAAATGTTTGGCCGCAAAACGGATTATTAGCTCGGTGGGCTTTTAAAAAGCGCTGCTCATGCGCTGGGGAGCGCGTCGCGCCGTGCGTATAATAAGGCGGGTAACGCCAAAATACGAGGCTCTGAGGGGATGCCATGTCTCAAGAAACCATCCGCGCGGCCGAGCGCGCCGCGGGACAGGTGAACGCCATGTCGACGTATGATCCGGACTCCGACCAGCTGCATGAGGAATGCGGCGTTTTTGGTGTCTGGGCGCCCGATCGCGACGTGGCTCGACTGACGTACTTTGGCCTGCGTGCACTGCAGCACCGTGGCCAAGAATCGGCGGGAATCGCCGTTGGTGACGGCGGTACGGTTATGGTCCGCAAGGATCTGGGCCTGCTCGACCGTGTGTTCTCCAATGCCGACTTGTCGACGCTCTCCGGTCAGCTGGCCGTGGGTCATGTGCGCTACGGCACCGCCGGCGCCAAGAGCTGGGAAGCCTCTCAGCCGCACCTCTCTACCATCAATAGCGTCATTATCGCGCTCGCGCACAACGGCACCCTCGTCAACACCGACGAGCTGCGCCGCCAGCTTATCGAGCTGGGCGTGCCGTTCCTCTCCAACTCGGATTCCGAGGTCGCGACCAAACTCATCGGCTACTTTACTCAGCGTACTGGCCATCTGCGCGAGGGCATTCGCAAGACCATGGAGCTCGTGCGCGGCGGCTACGCCATGACGCTCATCAACGAGCAGGCGCTCTACGCATTCCGCGATCCGCACGGCATTCGCCCGCTCGTGCTGGGCAAGCTGGTGGACGAGGGCCTGGACCAGGCCGATGCCGCATCCGTTTCGCAGCTGCCGTCGCAGGACGGTGCCGCGACGGTCGACGCCACCACCCATGTCACCCGCGCCGGCGGCTGGGTCGTCGCTTCCGAGACTTGTGCGCTCGACATTGTGGGCGCCGAGTACGTCCGCGACGTCCGTCCCGGTGAGATTTTGCGCATCAGCGCCGAGGGCCTTGTGTCCGAGCAGGGCGTGCCTGCCGCCGAAGAGCCTGCTAACTGCATCTTTGAGCAGGTCTACTTCGCTCGCCCCGATTCCATCATGAACGGCAAGAGCGTCTACGCCTGCCGCTATGACATGGGTCGTCAGCTGGCGCATGAGGAGCCCGTCGAGGCCGACCTGGTCATCGGCGTGCCCGACTCCGGCCTGCCGCCCGCGGAGGGCTATTCGCACGAGAGCGGCATTCCCTTTGGCGAGGGCCTCATCAAGAACCGCTACGTGGGCCGTACGTTTATCGAGCCTACGCAGGAGCTGCGTGCCATGGGCGTGCGTATGAAGCTCAACCCGCTGCGCGACAACATCGAGGGCAAGCGCCTAGTCGTCATCGACGACTCCATCGTCCGCGGCACCACCATGGTGCAGCTCGTCAAGATGCTGCGCAACGCCGGCGCCAAGGAGATTCACATTCGCATCAACTCGCCCGAGGTCATCTGGCCGTGCTTCTACGGTATCGATACCGACGTGCAGTCGCAGCTCATCAGCGCCAACAAGACGGTCGACGAGATTTGCGAGTATATCGGCGCCGATTCGCTGGCCTTCCTTTCGGTCGAGGGCCTGCTGAAGGTCATGCCCAAGGGCGGTTACTGCGATGCGTGCTTTACCGGACGCTACCCCGTGGCGATTCCCGAGAGCTTTGGCCGCGACAAGTTCATGGAGGGCTTTAAGCCCCGCAACCTGGACAAGCCGCTGCACTTTGACGACGACGCCGTGGTCGAGAAATACGACGACCGCAGCTGGGAAGAGGAGCACGGCGAGGCCTAAAACCTGCCATTTAGGGACAGGTTTATTTTGGTAGGTTTTACCTGCTGTTTTGTTGATATGACGGCGCGTGCTGTTATGGCGCGCGCCGAAATGAACGCAACTATGAGCACCGTTTGGCGCCCGCGCGGCGCCACGGTAGTGGGAGAGGAAGGCTCAGATGAGCGACAGCAAGCATGTGACGTACGAGGACGCCGGCGTCGATACCGCCGAGGGCGGCCGCGCCGTCGACGCTATTAAGCAGATGGTCAAGGACACCAACCGCCCCGAGGTTATCGGCGGCATCGGTGGCTTTGGTGGCCTGTTCTCGGCCGCCGCGCTCAAGGATATGGAAGACCCGATCCTGATCAGCGGCACCGACGGCGTGGGCACCAAGCTCGTGCTCGCCCAGATTATGGACCGTCACGAGACGGTGGGCCAGGACCTGGTCGCCATGTGCGTCAACGACATTTTGGCTTCGGGCGCCGAGCCGCTGTTCTTCCTGGATTACGTTGCCATCGGTCACATTGAGGCCGAGCACATGGCGAAGATCATCAAGGGCATCGCCGACGGCTGCAAGCTCGCGGGCTGCGCGCTCGTGGGCGGCGAGATGGCCGAGCACCCGGGCGTCATGGCCCCCGCCGATTACGACCTCGCCGGCTTTACCGTGGGTGTTGTCGATCGTCCCAAGATGCTCGACCCCGCGAACGTTCGCCCCGGCGACGTGATCCTGGGCCTGCCTTCCACCGGCGTGCACTCCAACGGCTACTCACTCGTGCGCAAGGTTATCGGTGTCGACGGCATCAAGCCGGGTACGCCCGAGGCTGCCGCTAAGGCCGAGGAGCTAAGCCGTCCGCTCGAGGAGCTCGGCGGTGCTTCGCTGGCCGACGCCCTGCTGGCTCCCACGCGCATCTACGTCAAGCCGATTCTGGAGCTGCTGCGCGGTGGTGCCAACGTGCACGCCATTGCCCACATCACCGGCGGCGGCATTACCGAGAACCTCAACCGCGCGCTCGCCGACGACGTCGATGCCGTGGTCACCCGCAACGGCGCCGAGATGGGTTGGGATGTTCCGCCCGTCATTACTTACGTGTCGCGTCAGGCCGAGCTTGCGCCCAACGAGGCATGCAAGACCTTCAACATGGGCGTCGGCCTGTGCCTGATCGTCGCCCCCGAGGACGAGGCTGCCGTGACCGAGGCGCTGGTCGCGCTGGGCGAGAAGCCGTTCCGCGTGGGCGAGTGCGTCGAGGGTTCCGGTAAGGTTGTGTACTCCGATGAGCGCTAGCGAGCAGATGGCTGCTGCCGAGGGCCTGGGCTTTGTGCCCTACACCCGTCCGACCGGCACCGATACGGCCGAGCCGCTCAAGATCGGCGTGCTTATCAGCGGCTCGGGTACCAACCTGCAGGCGCTGATCGACCTGATCGCCGCCGGCAAGCTCAACGCCTCGATTGAACTTGTGGTGTCGAGCCGTCCTTCGGCCAAGGGCTTGCAGCGTGCCGAGCGTGCGGGCATCCAGACACTCACGCTGTCCAAAGATGTCTATGCCGACCCCATCGCGGCTGACGAGATCATCGCGCATGAGCTGCTCGAGCGCGGCTGCGAGTATGTGGTCATGGCCGGCTACATGCGCATGGTGCATACGCCGCTGCTGGCGGCGTTTCCCAACCGCGTGGTCAACTTGCATCCGGCGCTGCTGCCGAGCTTTACCGGCGCGCATGCGATCGACGATGCTTTTGCGCGCGGCGTCAAGGTGACCGGTGTGACCGTGCATTTTGCCAACGAGATCTACGACAATGGACCCATCATCGCCCAGCGAGCGCTGGCCGTCGAGGAGGGCTGGGACGTCGACACGCTCGAGGAGCATATCCACGCGATTGAGCACGTGCTGTATCCCGAGGTAGTTCAGATGCTCGCTAACGGTCGCGTCCACGTGCTGGAGAGCGGCAAGGTCGCAATTGATGCGCCCCGCCATCGTGCGTAAAAGGATTCGCTCGGTTTTCCTTACAACGTAAACTATCAAAAAGCTGATTGGGGCATATGGAATCACATGTGCCCCAATCAGCTTTTATTACCCCTTTGATTTTGGACTCTGGATAACGTGACGGGTGGCATTTCCATCCCAAGAAATCCGATAGGGCCTCGTCCGCGTGTGGCCGGGCCCTTTTGCGTGGCCTTTTATGTCTGCTATACTGCTAGCAAGTAGAGAGGAGCCGCTATGGGTACAGCAACGGTGCAGCTCAACACGCGAATCGACCCTATGCTCAAAGCTGGTGGCGATGCAGTCCTAACTCGCAATGGATTGGGGCCGAGCGATGCCATTCGTGCGCTTTGGGCTTATCTCGTCGAGCATCAAACGTTGCCGGGATTTATGGTGGCGGATAAGCGCGAGGCGCCCCGTGCGGAGAGTCTGGCCGAGCAGGGGTGTGGCCTAGCTTTTTCTTCGTTGGGGCTACGTGCTTCGGATTTTGCGCCAGCTGGATCATCTGCGGAAGACTGGGATGCCGTACGGGATGATATGTATGAAGCGATGATTGCTGACATTGAGGCGAATTGCCGATGATTGAGGCAAAGCATCTCTTGGTAGATACGAATGTTTGGCTCGATTATTACCTGCAAGAGGGGGCGTTCGACGAAGCGAAGAGATTGGTTGAACTGGCCGAGGCAGGAAAGATCGACCTTCTGTATGCGCCAACGACGGCAAAGGACGTGTTCTATATTTTGCCTCGGCGACTAGCCAGGCGGAATGTGAATGGGATTAACGTGTCGTTTGCCTCGGCGTCATGGGCCTGCATTGAGCACATGATGCAGGTGGCAACTGCCTCTCCGCTTTCGTTGGCAGAGTGCGAGATGGCGCGCATGCTTGGCAAACACATGTCGGATCTTGAAGACAACCTCATCATCGCTTCGGGCGAGACGGCAGATGTTGACTACGTGGTCACGAGTGACCGCCGTATGCTGGAGGCGATGCCCGAAGTTTGCCTGACACCTGCCCGCGCACTCGATATGATTGAGATCCTCGACTAACCTTGCCTGTCTCGTTTCGCTATCATATGGGACATTGTGAACCTCATGCAACTTTGGAGGACGGTATGGCGGATAACGCCGAGATGCTATTCTCGCCTGAGCTGGTGTTTTTTGATTGGGAGTGCGCGACGCCGGATGAGGTGTTTGCGCGGCTCGAGGGCGAGCTTGCACCGCGTGGCTACATTGCGTCTGGTTGGCTTGACGCCGTCCGCACGCGCGAGAACGCCTATCCCACGGGTCTCGCCATGCCGGCGGCAAACATCGCCATCCCGCACACCGATCCGGGGTTTGTGGCTAAGCCCTATATCGCGGTGATAAAGCCCGCCGCGCCCGTCACGTTCAATGCTATGGCGGGCATGGGCGCCCCCGTGCCCGCGCAGATCATTATCAATCTGGGCATTGCCGAGCCGGGCGGCCAGGTCGAGGCCCTGCAAGCGCTTATGAATATCTTTATGGATGCCGACGCCGCAGCCGATGTGCTCGGCCAGACCACATGCCAAGGCATGGTCGACGCCATCCGCCGTCACTTTTAAGGTGGAGCTAAGCCGGCATTTGGGGACATTCCTTTTCTGCCGGCGCTTGGGGAATGTCCCTAACTGCCAACAGCCAGAACAGCCTCCCTTTGCACCAAAATGGTGCAGATTAACCTGTCCCCCATGCACCAAGTGTGCCGCGGGGGCTGCGTTGTGACACAATGGCGTTTGTTCGATTCGTGATGCGAAAGGCCAAACATGGCAAACAAGAAAAAGAACCCCGAGGTCGCGCCGGCGTCCGAGCAACGGCCCCGCGCCGCCTCCAGCTCTCGCAAGAGGCAGCGCAAGACCTATGTGTCCAAGACCGTCAAGATTGTCCTGGTGGTCATCGGCGTGCTGGCGATGCTGCTCTCCGTCTCGGCCATGGCGTGCTCCGGCCTGATGTCGCAGACCGAGGGCACTAGTACAGGCTACAAGCTCACCGGCGGTGTGGCTGCCACTATCAACGGCACCAACCTCACCGAGGACACCGTGACCAAGCAGATCATGAGCATGCGCACGTCCTACGGCTACACCAAGGACAAGGACTGGGCACAGTACCTGGTCGACAATGACCTCACGCCCAAGAAGTACCGCAAGCAGCTCATCGACTCCTACGCGCAGCAGATCCTGCTTCAGCAGGCGCAGAAGGAAAACGGCGTGACCGTCTCGGACGAGGAGGTAGAGAAGGCTTGGAAGGACGCCTGCAAGAGTGCCGGCGGCGCTAAGGCTTTCAAGAAGACCCTTAAGACCTACGGCTACACCGAGGACACCTACAAGGATTCGCTCAAGGAGAGCCTGGCGCAGCAGAAGCTCAAGGATGCCGTGGCACCCACCAGCAAGCCCAAGGACAGCGAGATTGTCGATTACATCAATGAGAACCTGTCCAACTACAACGATGCCCGTCGTTCGTCGAATATCCTGATCAAGGTCGATTCTGACGCTTCCGACGAGGACAAGGCCGCCGCCAAGGCCAAGGCGCAGGAGTGCCTGGACAAGATCAACTCCGGCGAGCTGAGCTTTGAGGATGCCGTGGAGCAGTATTCCGACGACACCGGCTCCAAGGAGAAGAAGGGCGATGTGGGCTGGGACAAGCTCACTACCTTCGTCGACAGCTATCAGGCGGCACTCGAGGGACTCAATAAGGGCGATGTGAGCGACGTCGTCGAGTCGACCTATGGTTATCACATCATCAAGTGCACCGACTACTTCCACGTCGATAATCAGGTCGATGACATTAAGCAGGTGCCCAAGGAGATCAAGAAGTACGTCTCCAACGTGGTGAAGACGCAGGCGGCAAGCACCGCGTACAGCGAGTGGCTGGAGCAGTACAAGAAGGACGCCGACATCACCGTTAACCCCATGCCCAAGGACGTGCCGTACAACGTCAGCCTGAAGGGCGTCACCAAGAGTTCGACCGACGATTCGTCGACGACTGAGTAATCATGGGGCGGTGCCCGCGTGAGTGCCGCCCGCACTATTGAGGAGGATTTGCAGATGACCAACGAAGAGCTGCAGAAGGAAATGATTTCGGCCATGAAGGCCAAGGACAAGGTTCGCCTGTCTATCATTCGCCAGGTTAAGGCCGAGGTGAAGAACATCGAGGTTAACGAGCGTCGTGATGTGACCGAGGAAGACGTCAACAGCATGATCAAGCGTCTGATTAAGCAGACGAGCGAGACGCTGGAGATGTCCATTAAGGCCGGTACCGACCAAGACCGTACCGACAACCTGACCGAGCAGGTCAAGATTCTGGAGAGCCTGCTGCCCGCACAGGTTTCGGGCGAGGAGCTCGAGGCTCTGATCGAGCAGGTCATCGCCGAGCTGGGCGCCACGTCCAAGAAGCAGATGGGCCAGGTCATGGGAGCACTCGGCAAGGCCACCGGCGGTAACTTTGATAAGCCTGCCGCGGCAAAGATCGTCGGCGCAAAGCTCGCGTAGGGGCCGAGCGGCATATAGTTGATGTTGAGGGGGCGTGGCCATTGCGGTCGCGCCCCTTCATTTCACGTCACCTTGCTCGCGTGTACGGGTTTTCGCTGACTTGTGCTCAACAAGGGGGGGGTTGGGTGCTCATTGGGGACAGACTTAAATGAGTACCCAATGAGCGGGCACTCATTTAAGTCTGTCCCCAATGAGTGGGTTAATGAGCACCCAATGAGCGGGTACTCATTTAAGTCTGTCCCCAATGAGTAGGTGGAAGGTTGCGGGTTCTTTACGGGGATGTAGCGTGGGCTGCGGAAACGTGGTTCTTTCCGTACAATAGTTCAACTCGTGTAAACGCAGGGAAGGGACATTCATGGCAGACATGATCGAGATCAAGCATCTCAACAAGTACTTTGGCGACCTGCATGTGCTCAAAGATATCAATCTCACCGTCAAGCGCGGCGAGAAGCTCGTAATGATCGGGCCTTCCGGCTCGGGTAAGTCGACGCTCATCCGTTGCGTCGATTATCTGGAGGAGCCCACGTCGGGCGAGGTCGTCATCGACGGTACGCCGCTCACCAAAAAGAATCACCTGGAGATGGCTCGCAAGTATAGTTCCATGGTGTTTCAGCAGTTCAACCTGTATCCCAACATGACGGTGCTGGGCAACCTGACGCTCGCGCCCATCAAGCTGCAAAAGAAGAGCAAGGAGGAGGCGACCGAGATCGCCATCGCCGCGCTCAAGCGCGTCGGCATGGCTCATAAGGCCGGCGAGTATCCGCAGAATCTCTCGGGTGGTCAGCAACAGCGCATCGCCATCGCCCGTGCTCTGTGCACCAAGCAGCCCATCATTCTGTTTGACGAGCCGACCTCGGCGCTCGACCCCGAGATGGTCCAGGAGGTTCTGGACGTTATGATTGAGCTCGCGCAGGAGGACATCACCATGATCTGCGTGACGCACGAGATGGGCTTTGCGCGCCAGGTGGCCGACCGCGTCATCTTTATGGAGGACGGCCGCATTCTGGAGGAGGGCACGCCCGAGCACTTCTTCGATAACCCCGAGAACCCGCGCTGCCGCGAGTTTCTGTCCAAGATTTTGCACTAGGCACGGTGATGGACATGACGGATATGACGAGGGCGGCCGTGTCGCGCCGTCACTTTTTGCAGCTGGCGGGCGCCGGTATGCTTGCGCTGACGGGGACCGCGCTTACCGGTTGCGGCACCTCCACCAGCGGCGAGGGCTCCGACAAGGGGTCCAAGCTTGCGGCCATCAAGTCGCGTGGCCATCTGAATGCCGGCGTTAAGAAGGATGTTCCCGGCTATGGCTATTACGACACCGCCAAGGGCCGCTTTGAGGGTATGGAAGTCGATTTGTGCTACCAGATCGCCGCTGCCGTCTTTGGCGTGAGCTACAAGGAGGCCCGCGCCCAGGAGCTTGTCGAGTTTACCGACGTAACGCCCAAGACGCGCGGCCCGCTGATCGATAACGGCCAACTCGACGTGGTCGCGGCGACCTACACTATCACCGACGAGCGCAAGAAGAGCTGGGATTTCTCGACGCCGTACCGCACCGACTACGTGGGACTCATGGTCAAGAAGCGTTCGGGTTTTACCTCGATTGAGGACCTGGACGGCAAGATCATCGGCGTGAGCCAGGGTGCTACCACGCAGGGCCTGATCGAGCAGATGATTAAGGACAACGGCTTTAGCTGTAAGCCCGAGTTTAGGGCCTTTAGCGGCTACCCAATCATCAAGAGTTCGCTCGACGCCGGCAATATCGACGTCTTTGCCATGGACCGCTCCACGCTGGCCGGTTACATGAACGAGACCGTTGAGCTGCTGCAGCCCGAGGTCAAGTTTGGCGAGCAGGGCTACGGCGTGGCGACCAAGAAGGGCTGCGACCTTTCGGCCGTGGTCGATCAGGTGATTTGCGATCGCCTGGCCGACGGCTGGCTCGACCAAGAGGTCAAGACCTGGGGTCTTGTATAGGCGCATCGTCCAAGGAAGGAATCAAATGCTCGAAGGATTATTTGACGCCGACCGTTGGTCGACGACATTTCAAAACATGGGGCCCTTCTGGGAGGGCTTTGGCGTGACGCTACAGGTGGTCGTTGCCGGTCTGCTGCTGTCGCTGGTGCTGGGCACGCTACTGGGTGTGTTCTCTACCACTCGCTCGCGCGTGTTGCGCGCCATAAGCCGCGTGTACGTGGAGTTTTACCAGAACACCCCGTTGCCCGTGCAGGTGCTCTTTATGTACATGGCCGGACCGCAGTTTTTGCAGGCCATAACCGGTGCCGACCAGCCGGTGCGCATCGCGCCGTTCGTGCTGGGCTTCTTGGGCGTGGGTCTGTATCACGCGGCCTACATTTCGGAGGTCATCCGCACCGGTATCGAGGCGGTTCCGCGCGGTCAGATGGAGGCGGCCCAGAGCCAGGGCTTCACCCGTGCGCAGGCGTACTGGTACATCGTGCTGCCCCAGACATTCAAGATCATTTTGCCGCCGCTGTGTAACCAGGCGCTCAACCTGGTCAAGAATACGTCGGTGCTGGCGCTTGTGGCCGGCGGCGACCTTATGTACCGTTCCGACAACTTTGTGAGTCTGTACGGTTACCTGCAGGGATACATCGTCTGCTGCCTTATGTACTTCATCATCTGCTTTCCGCTCGCCATGCTGGTGCAGTGGCTCGAGCGCCGCTCAAAGGAGCGTCCGCGCGGTGTGAGCTTGGCCGAGCTGGGGCTCGACAACGTAGAGGAGGCCTAGCGCATGGAAATCTTCAACGCGACCAACCTGCTCTACATTTGGGGCGGCTTTGTTAAGACGATCGAGATCTCGGCGCTGTCGATCTTTTTCTCGCTCATCTTTGGCACGGTGCTGGCGCTCGTTAAAAGCTATGCGCCCCGCCCGTTCCGTATTTTGGTGAGCGCCTATATCGAGCTGTTCCGTTGCACGCCGAACCTGCTGTGGATCCTGTTTATCTACTTTACGGTGCAGGGTTTGGACATTGTGATTTCGACCATCGCCTTTACGCTGTTTACCAGCGCTGTTATGGCCGAGATTGTGCGCGGCGGCCTCAACTCGATTCCGCGCGGCCAGTTTGAGGCAGCGCAGAGCCAGGGCTTCGGCTTCTTTGCCACCATGCGCTACATCATTCTGCCGCAGACGTTTAAGACAATCATTCCGGCGCTGTTTAGCCAGTGCACGACCGTCATCAAGGACAGCTCGTATCTTTCAGGCATTAACGTGGCCGAGCTCATGTACACGGCAAACGTCGTGATGGCCCACGCGATCGACCTGTCGCAGGTGCTTATGCTCTACGGCCTGGTGTTTGCGATGTACTTTGTGCTCAACTTTGGTATCTCGTTGCTGGTTCGCGCATATCAGAGGCGAATGGTGGCAGCGTAGAATGTGACAAAGGGACAGCCCCTTTGTCACATAGAGAAAGGAATCGCGATGAGCGATCTGGAGAATAAGAAGAATCCTGTGGTCATTACCATCGCGCGCGACTTTGGCGCCGAGGGCCACGAGATTGGTCGCATGCTTGCCGACGAGTTGGGGATTCCGCTGTACGATAACGAGCTGCTGGTGCGCGCGTCGCTGCGCGCGGGCGAGTCGCTCGACAAGATGGCTGCCTACGACGAGCGCCTGGCCGTGGAGAATATGGCGTTTCTGCCCGACCGCTACGATGCACGTTCGTACTCGGACAAGTTGTTCCAAAAGATGAGCCAGGTGATTTTGGATCTGGGCGAGACCGAGAGCTGCATTATCGAAGGCCGTCTGTCCGATTACCTGCTGCGTAACAATCCCAACCACATTGCCGTGTTGGTGACCGCACCCTTTGAGGACCGCGTCGAGATCGTGCGCAAGAAGCGCGGCCTTAACAAAAAGAAGGGCGCCAAGCTGGTCAAGCAGCAGCAGAAGGCGCGCGAGGCGTTCTATAAGCGCTACAGCGCCGGAAAGTGGAAGATGACGAGTGGCAAGGACATCGTCGTCAACCGCGCCAAGCTGGGCCGCGAGGGCTGCAAAGATGTCATCGCCGCTGCCTACCGCTACAAGGTAGCGCAGCTCGAAGGCTAGCCGATCAATAACCACCACAAAGGGGACAAGCACCTTTGCGGTGGTTTTTGTTTTAGGCCGAGGGGAAGGCCTTGGTGAGACCGGCGCGCGTCTGCGTGTCGGTCTTTTGGTAGATGGAGCTCAGGTGGCGCTGTACCATGCGCATCGAGATACCGAGTTCCTCGGCAACCTGCTTGAGCGGGCGTTCATCCTGGGTCACGGCTATGAGCACGTCGACTTCGCGCGGGGTGAGAGCGTGGTTGGCGATGAAGGCCTGGCGTTGCTCCTCGATGGTGGGGGCGGCGAGTGCTTCTTCTGCCAGCTGCTCGCGCTCGCGCTCCCGCTCGGTTTGGGGCAGGCGGAACAGGCCCGCGGCTACAAACGCCGCGCAGGCGGCGACGAGCAAAACGAGCGCACCGATCATAATGAGGGCAACGTTATCCGAGGTCACGAGAGCAAGCGAGATGCCCGATGTGGTGAAAGCGCATACATTGTTGGCGGCGCGGCCCATGCCAGCCCAAAGGGCGGGCGCATGCATGTGCGGTGCCAGCTGTGTAAAGGTGGCGGTAAAGAACGTGACGAAAAAGCCCGAGCTCAGGTAAAAGACGACAAGGCCTAGGTTGGGATCGGCGCCGGCCTCCACGGCCAGGATGGAAATGGTCGAGAGCACGGCGATGCCGAGCATGACAAGTCCCATGTAGCGGCGCTCGGCGAGATCAAAGACGACGCCGGCGGCATAGGTTGCTCCCGCTCCAGTGGCGAGTTTGGGGCCATCTTGGAATGCCAACGAAAAGGCGTGGTGCGTTGCGGCGCCTAACAGTCCGAGCCCAAAGAATGCGATGCGGCCCAGAATCTCGAGGGTAAGCGGACCCGTGGGGAACTGGATCTGGGCCAATCCCGGGATGACGATAGGGACGGCGGCGGCGTTGACGGCTGCCAGTGAGTGGCCTTTGCGCTGTGCGAGCCCGAGCAGCGGCGCGTATCCGATAAAGCCGAGCACGCTCGCACCCAGAATAAAGCCCTGTGCGAGCACAACGCGCTCGGCGCCGGCGAGTAGCCCGATATTGATATCGAAGCGAAACTCGGCAGCAAGGAAGGCGAAGGTAAACAGTGCGAGTGCCAGAAGCGCGTTGATTTTAGTCTTACTCAGGTTCAAGAACGGTCCTTTGGGTGGACGGAATAACCGTTTCCTCGGTTGTAGACCAGGATGGTATGTGCGGGCCTTTGGAAAGCGAAGACCCCCCCTCGGCGATTGCGCGCTTGTCGCCTTTTGCGCTGGCAGATGCGCCACTTGAGAATTTGTGCCCCGGGATCCGGCTATCTTCCCGTAACATGGTGTTACAGAAGCACCCCTTACGACAAGGAGGCTCACATGCGAAAGCAAATCCATGACAACCCAATCGACCACGACCGCGCGTGCTCGCTCTCTCACGGAACGTGGCGCCGCGTGGGGGCAAAACTTGCTTGCGCGGGGGCCTGTGTGCTCATGGTCGGCCAGCTGCTGCTGCCGAGCGTGGCGCTCGCCGCCGAGTGGGTCAACGTCGGCGGCACGCAGTACGACGCGGGCACCGCTGCCGGCGACGAGGCGGGAACCTGGTCCTGGGATGGCGCTAACGACATGAAGCTCAACGGCTACGACGGAGGCTCCATCGGCGCCAAGGGCAACCTCACCATCGGCGTGACGGGCATCAACACCGTAACGGCCGATGCCGGGCAGAGCGCCATTGCTGTTAAGAACGGTAACCTTGCCATTACCGGCGACGGCACCCTGAATGCGACGGCCCAGACCGATGTGATTACGGCGATAGGCGACGGCAATGCCGGTGGCGATGTGACCATTGATGGCGCTGACGTTAACGTGACAGCCACGGGCGGAGCATATGAATCCATTGGTATCCATGCGGCAGCGGGCGACATAGCCATAAAGAATGGTGCTGACGTCCATGTCGAGGCAAAGTCGAACGCCGATGTCTTTGCAGTCCTTGCCGAAAATGTTCCTCCCAGGCATTCTGCCATCGAGGGTGCACAGGCCGAAGAGGCGGACTACAGCGCCAAACATGGTGGCTGTATCATGGTGGACAACGCTAAATTAAATGCGACGGCGGGTAATGCAGGGGGCATGTCGGTCGCTCTGTATTCGTTTGGTATTAAGACGGAAACATATTTGAAGATTGCCAACGGGGCGGATGTTTCGCTCGCGACAGGGAGCGCGGGAAAAATCTCGGCTGGTGTTTGGATACGCGTGCAAGACGGGGCGTCATGGATACGCGTCAATCGCTCGAACCTCACGGCTCAAGGTGATGCCGGGGCTGATGAGCTTGTAGGGGCAAATCGCAAAGATGTCTATGGAATTTTTTCACAGTCTGGCTCCCCGTCGGCTACCCCTCGAATTAGCTTCTTTCAATCAAATGTTGTGGCGTCGGGCTCGACGGCGGCAGTCTATGCCGTCAATATGGGGTCCTTCAGGGCCCCCTATATCAAACTTGAGGGAGGGTTAAAGATTGCGATTCCCGACGGAGGTACCGTGCGCGACACCGTTGGAAGTGGGCGTGTCATCGGCGTTCCCGGGTCGTCTGTCATCCAGGACATTAGAACTTCCGACGAGGTCGCCCGTAACGTGGTAATCAGCTCTGGAGATGCGGCCGAACCCGAGCCCGCCCCGCAGCCTGAACCCACCCCGGCTCCCACGCCGCAGCCGGGCGGCGGCAGCGGGACCGACGTGCCGTCCGTGACGTCGACCCAGGCGAGCTCCACGGCCGCTGCCCCCAAGCCGGCTGCGCAGGTCGCCGCGGTCCAGAAGTCCGCGGGCGCTCTTGCCGCCACGGGTGACAACGCCGCGACGGCGGCGGCCGCCCTCGGAATCGCCGGTGCGTCCGTCATCGGCGCCGGCTTCGTCGCGTCCAAGCGTCGCAGCCGCTAGCAGTAGCTTTCACAGCCATTTTCAGCCGCTGTGTGGGCATAAGTGTCTTCGCGGCAGCTTTTTGTATTTCCGTAGGTAGCAGCCTGGGCTCGCATGTACGAACCTAGGCGTACAGGGCCATTTGGCGCATCTTGGTTGTACAGGACCACCGCAAAGGGACAAGCGCCTTTGTAGTGGCGTTAATCCTTCGATTAGGGAGGCCGTTATGAACGGAAGCCACTTTGATAATCAAACCCAGCGCGAGCGCGCTTGCTCGCTGGTTCACGGTACTTGGCGTTGCGTGGGCGTGAAGATTGCCAGCGTCGGTGCGTGCGCACTCATGATCGGCCAGCTGCTGCTGCCGAGCGTGGCGCTCGCGACCGAGTGCGCGGATTCCGCCGCCGCGACGGGCGAGGTTGCCGCGGCTCTGGTGACGCCGGCAGTTGCGGAGGATGCGGCTCCGGCGACCACGCCTGCAACCGACGCTGCTCCGGCGGCACAAACTGTCGCCGAACCTCAGCAGACGACTCCGGCTGACGCCGCCGATGAGTCTAACAATGCGGCACCCGCTGAACAAAACATTCCCAGCGACAACGCCGCCGCGCCGGCAAACGACGCCATTACGTCGCATGGTGTGACCGACGTGACAGATAAGACCGTCGATGGCGTGTTTGCGCCCAATGCGGCCAATATGCTGTGCGAGCAGCCGGTTGATGATTGGCAAACTATCGACGTTATCGAGATTGACGACGCCACCACCATCTTTAGGGCGGGCGATAAACCGGACTTTACGGCAGACACTCCGGCGGGCTCGAACTCCATTCTTCAGTGTGAGTTCTGGACGGGCAGCGATGGCAGTGAAGTGAACTCCGATATATTCTGGGATCGGCAAATCACCAACCACATCGACGCTTTTAAATCTGGGGTGACCTATCGCTATGGCCTGTACTTTAAGCCGGCGTGGGATTTCTTCTTTACGCCTAACATTAAACTGATGGTCAATGGCGTGGAGTGCAGTTATCGGGTGGATAAGGCAAGCGAGCATGCGCCTGTTCCCGGCTTGTTCCGTACGCTATGGCTAATCACCGACCTGACGTTTACGCCCGAGGCTAAGCCGGTCCCGGTCGACCCGGAGATGCCGGCGCCGCAGCCCGAGGCTAAGCCCGAGGTGAAGCCCGAGGTGAAGCCCGATACCAAGCTCGAGCAGAAACCGGAGATCAAGCCGGAGACCAAGCCTGCCGCAACCACCACGGTGACCAAGACGGTTGAGAAAACCACGCCGGCCAAGAAGTCCCACGCCGTCCTGGCTGCCACGGGCGATGCCACCGCGATGACGGTCGCCGCCCTGGGTATCGCCGGCGCAACCGTAGCCGCCGCCGGCCTCGCCGCGACCAAGCGCCGCAAGCGTTAGGTTTTGGTGACAGTGTCCATCCTCGGCTTCAGCAAAATCTCAATCTGTAACATCTAGTCAGCCAAAACGGCCCTAGATGTTACAGGTTTAGATGAATCGTCTGACCGCCGGCGCAATGTCTCGATCTGTAACACGTAGCAAGGAATTTTGCCTCTTACTGTTACAGATTGAGATGAACAGGCGGATGTTCGCACAATGTCTCAATCTGTAACAACTACGGGACTCAACGTGGCCTACCTGTTACAGATCGAGACACACCGACCAGCCAGGCTCCAAAGCACCACAAAGGCGCCTGTCCCCATCGTGGTGGTCGGGCGGCCGGTAAAAAAAGTCCCCGCCGGGCGTGTGCTCGACGGGGACTTTGCCGTTTGGTGGCTAGCGCTGCGGGTGATTACTCGCCCAGCAAGCTCTTGGTGATGGAAGCGGCGGCCTTCTTGCCGGCGCCCATCGCCAGAATGACCGTAGCGGCACCGGTGACGATGTCGCCGCCGGCCCAGATACGGGGATCGGTGGTCTGGCCGGTCTCCTCGTCGGCAACAATGTAGCCCCACTTGTTGAGCTCCATCTTGCCGCCGATCTTCTTTGCGAAGGGGTTGGCGTTGGTGCCGATAGCCGAGATTGCGACGTCGCAGGGGATCTCCTCGATGGCGCCCTCGATGGGCACCGGGCGACGACGGCCGGACTCGTCAGGCTCGCCGAGCTCCATCTTCTGGACCTTGACGGCGCACACGGAGCCGTCCTCGCCAGCGACAAACTCGAGCGGGGAGACGAGCGGCAGAACCTCGACGCCCTCGGCCTTGGCATGGTGCAGCTCGGCGCGACGGCAGGGCATCTCGTCCTCGGTACGGCGGTAGGCGATGATGGCGTGCTCGGCGCCCAGACGCTTGGCGGTGCGGACGGCGTCCATAGCCACGTTGCCGCCACCAAAGACGACGACGTTCTTGCCGTGCTTGGTGGGGGTGTCGTACTCGGGGAACTTGTTGGCCTTCATCAGGTTCACGCGGGTGAGGTACTCGTTCGCGAAGAAGACGTTGGGCAGGTTCTCGCCGGGGACGTTGAGGAACTTGGGCAGGCCAGCGCCGGTCGCCACGTAGATGGCGTCGAAGCCCTGCTCGAACAGCTCCTCGGCCGTGGCCATGTTGCCCACGACGGAGTTGTACTCAAACTTGACGCCCATGTCCTCCAGGCCGTCAATCTCGCGCTTGACGACCGCCTTGGGCAGACGGAACTCGGGGATGCCGTAGACCAGCACGCCGCCGCCGGTGAAGAAGGCCTCGAAGACGGTAACGTCAAAGCCGTTACGGGCGAGCTCGCCGGCGCAGGTGATGCCGGACGGGCCGGAGCCGACGACGGCGACCTTCTTGCCGTTCTTGGGGGCCATCTTGGGCGTGGAGGCGAGCTCGGGGCGATCACCCAGGAAGCGCTCGAGCTGGCCGATGGCCACGGGCTCGGACTTCTTACCACGGATGCACTTGCCCTCGCACTGGTTCTCCTGCGGGCAGACGCGGCCGCAGATGGCGGGAAGCATGGAGTCCTCGCGGATGGTATCGAGAGCGCCGCCGAAGTCCTTCGCGCGGATCTGCTCGATAAAGCGGGGAATGTTGATGTTGACGGGGCAGCCCTCAACACAGAACGGCTTCTTGCAGTTGAGGCAGCGCTCAGCCTCGGCCAGCGCCATCTCCTCGGTGAAGCCCTTGTCGACGGGGCGGAAGTCGCAGGCGCGCTCGGCAGCCGGCTCCTCGTTATCGGGGGTGCGGGGCGACTTCATATCGGCAACGAAACGACCGTTAACTAGTGGCATGCGCAGCTCTTTTCCTCATAGGCCTTGAGGGACTCGCCCTCTTCGGAACGGTAAGCGGCCTGGCGGGCACGAAGGTCATCCCAGTCGACCAGGGTGGCATCGAAGTCGGGGCCGTCGACGCAAGCGAACTTGGTCACGCCGCCCACCTCGACGCGGCAGCAGCCGCACATACCGGTGCCGTCAACCATGATGGGGTTGAGGGACGCGGTGATGGGGGTGTCGTATTTCTGGGCGGTGAGGGTCGAGAACTTCATCATCGGAACGGGGCCGACGCAGAAGACCTGGCTCACGGCCTTGTCCTGCAGCAGGCGCTCCAGCGGAGCGGTGACAACGCCCTGCTCGCCGTAGGAGCCGTCGTCAGTGGTGATGTGGATGTGGTCCTCGTCGAGGAGCTCGCGGAACTGGTCCTCCATAAGCAGGAGGTCCTTGGTGCGGGCGCCCATGATGGCGTGCACCTCGTGGCCGGTCTCGACCAGGTGCTTGGCGACCGGGAAGGCAATTGCCAGGCCGACGCCGCCGCCAATGACGGCGCAGGGGCCCTCAGCCATCTCGGTGGGAACGCCCAGCGGGCCCACGACGTCGCGCAGCGACTCGCCGGCCTCGTAGGTGGAAAGCATCTCGGTGGTCTTGCCGATCACCATGAAGATGAACTCGACCCAGCCTTCGTCACCGTTCCAGCCGGCCAGGGTAAACGGGACACGCTCGCCCGTCTCGTTGGCGCGAACCATGAGGAACTGTCCAGCGTGCGCATGCTTGGCGATTGCAGGCGCCTCGATGCGGAACTTGAACACCTTCTCCGAGAACTGCGTCTTCTCCAGGATCTTATACATAGAACCCCTCTCTTGTTAGGGCTGCCGAACCGTGCCTCCACGGAAATGGACGGTAGCCCGAATAAAACCGTACGCGCACAGGCGTTGTGCAGACATACGGTGCAAATTATACCCTCATGGCAATGTCGCTTACGTGTTTCTTTGGCAGGTGGGAAAAGGGTTTATCCACTTCGGCCTACCAAATAGGGACAGGTTTATTTTGGTCGGTTTTATCAGGCAAAACGGCAAAGGGGCCGGCCTCGGGTTGTGATGAGGCCGGCCCCCTTTGGGGCGCTGCATATGTATGGCGGCACAGGGTTTATTACGGCGCGGCTGTCATGGCGTTTCCGTAGATAAAACCTGCCAAAATAACCCTGTCCCTAAATAGTAGGTTTTAGTGCTTGCCGTTGGCGGAGGCGGCGCCGTTGACATGGTCGCGAGCATAGACTACGCCGTGCACAATCGCCAGGCCGGCGGCGTCGGCCGCGCGGGCGCAGGTGTCCTGGAAATCCTCGGCCTCGCGGGCGCGCAGCTGCTTAAGCACGTAGTCGGCGACGGCCATCTTGCCGGGAGGGTTGCCGATGCCGGTGCGGATGCGGCTGAAGTCGCGGCTGCCCATCTTATCGATGATGGAACGCAGGCCGTTGTGACCGGCATGGCCGCCGCCCACCTTAACACGCACGTCGCCGGCGGGAATATCGAGCTCGTCGTGGATGACGAGCAGCTCCTCGGCCTTGATCTTGTACTCGCGGCAGAGTTTGGAGATGGGCCCGCCCGAGGTGTTCATGTACGACTGCGGCTTGACCAGTACAATCTGGCGCTTGCCGCCCTCTTCCTCGGGATCGTTGATGTTGATGAGCGCGATCTCGGCGCCTGCTTGGTTTTTCCAGTACGTGACGCCGGCCTGACGGGCCAGCTCGTCGATTGCTTTGAAACCAGCGTTGTGACGGGTCTCGGCATATTCCTCGCCAGGGTTGCCAAGTCCGGCAACCATGCGAATCTTAAGCGGCTGTGCAGCTGCCATGTTCATCCTTTCGTTGATTTGTCGCCTGCTATGGTGAGCGACCCCGTTGCTGCTGTCAAATGGCGGGTGATTGAGGCTGTATGAGGGCGTTTGGGCAGTCGTCAGAAGCCGGGGTGGACAGTTAGTTCAGATTTGTATAAACCAAGAGGTCTTTGACTGTCAAAATTGGGACCGCGGAACTGCCACGGCGCTTTGGGGAGCACATTTTGCGCTATTTCAGATTTTTCGAGTCTTCAAATGAGGTGACTGGCGCCGGGATGGCGGCAAACTACCTCGATATTAGCCGTCTTTTTATACAAATCTGAACTAACTGTCCAGCCATGCTAGGTAACACTGGGTAAAAGTCTTTTAGACCGGCGCGAGGCCGATTCCGGCCCGCAGGGCGTTGAGCCAGGCAGCCTGACGCTTGCGATAACCCTTGATGCGGTAGCGGAATCGAACCCCCGCAAGTCGATGCATCGTCTGGGCGAAGGCTTCGAGTGCAACAAGGTCCTTCATTTGGTCACGATTGATAACCAGGACGTGGATACCCATGGCTTTAAGGCCATTGTTGCGATTGCCATCGTGGATGCGGGCGTTTTGAAGCTCATGTCCAATTCCGTTGTATTCGTTGTCGATTCCGGCGGCCGGGCAATATAAGTCGCAGATGGCGTAGGGGATGCCCGAGGACATGTTGACCGCAAGGGTGTCGAAATCGACACGATAGTTGAGCAGCAGGCCTCCCATGGGCAAACTGCAACACCCGAATCCGCCAAAGCGCATGGGCGCGCCCAGGACGGCGAACATCAATGATTCCGCTGGGGATGCGGATCCGGCCCGGGCGAGTTTGACAGCCGTACGAAACGAGGCGTAGGAACTACTTTTGGCGAACCGTGCGACTGCCTCGAGTTCTTCGATGGTTGTAGCGGGTTCGCATCTATAGTGTGCCTGTTCGTAGCGTGTTTCGGCTGGCTTTTCGGGTGTCGGTTGGTCGCCCTGGCAATCGAGGTCGTCCATCGCTTCGAAGCTGTTGGCCTTGGGCCACGTGTCGTCGTAGGCGATGGGGTAAGTTGCCTCGGGCGGAAGTGAGTAGGTTCCGAGCAGCTCCATAAGGAGCATCAAGGTTTTGGCGACAGATTCATTTTTGGAACAAAGCATGGCTGTCATGGCAGGAGACGTTGCGTAGATGTCGGCCTCGACGTGCATAATTGCACCTTCAGGAAGAGGAGTGGAGAGAATATGCTGAAGAAGTCGCTTGTCGGGGCGCCTGTTGTCTTCGTTTGAAACGAGAAGATCGAGCAGTTCGGAATCATCTTCATTCCAGGCGTCGAGTATCGAAAGTGCGCCAAAGTCTATCGCGTCATTGTTGGGAATGCAGCCAGCCAAGGCCTGTGCTTGCTGTTCGCTATCAACGGAGTCCCAGGGTAGGGCAGAGTACGCCCGTCGTGCGCGACGAATTGCGCGGAGGGCGGAGAGATGTGAAATCACGGTCGTCATAGCTATAACGTACTAAGTTGGCGGCAGAATGCGACCGCCATACCGTTCTTTTCGCTCAGCGGGGCGCTGCGCGCCATGAACGGCTGGGTGTTATGAAATCGGTGGAATCGGTTGAGGGGATTGCAGGAAATTGAGCTCTGCCGCGAAGGTTGACGATAGCTACTGGACAGTTAGTTCAGATACGTATAAGACGGCGGGCGTTCGAGGCGTTTCTAAGGGCTTTCTAGGGCGATTTGAGGGTAAATATGCGGCGGTCGTACTCGAAAGCGATGAGCTTTGGGCAGTATGGCGTACGCCGGGGAGCTCAGAACGGCCTTTGGAGCTTTAAAAAAATACGTATCTGAACTAATTGTCCAGGGAAGGTTGTCGAGGGGTAGAAAAAGGGTCGGAAGCGAGCTTCCGACCCTTTAAAAACACCAAAGATGATGAGATGCACGCTGGATTACAGCGCGAAGTCGCCGCCGACGAGCGTGGAGACGGGCTCCTCGTGGTAAACGGCGGAGATGGCCTGAGCGAACTCCTCGGCGACCGAGATGGTCTTGATCTTGCCGCCGACCTCGACGGGAATGGCGTCGGTGACGAGGCACTCGACGATCGGGGCGTCGTTCAGACGCTCGATGGCCGGACCGGAGAAGATGCCGTGGGTGGCGCATACGTAGATGTCGCCGGCGCCCATAGCCTTGAGCTCCTTGACGTTGGCGCACAGGGTGCCTGCGGTGTCGATCATGTCGTCGTTGATGATGCAGGTCTTGCCCTTGATGTCACCGATGATGCCCATGACCTCGGCGGCGTTGTGGCGCGGACGGCCCTTGTGGGCGATGGCCAGGTCGCAGCCGAGCATGTCGGACAGCTTCTTGGCGGCCTTGGCGCGGCCCACATCGGGGGAGACGACAACCAGGTTGTCGGTGTCGAAGTGCATGTCGTTGTAGTACTGGCCAAACAGCGGTAGCGCGGACAGGTGGTTAACCGGGATATCGAAGAAGCCCTGAATCTGGCCCTGGTGCAGGTCGAGGGTGATGATGCGGTTGACGCCGGCGCGCTCGAGCAGGTTGGCGACGAGGCGGGCGGTGATGGGCTCACGCGGGCCGGCCTTGCGGTCCTGACGGGCATAGCCGTAGTGGGTGATGACGGCGGTGATGGAGCGGGCGGATGCGCGCTTGGCAGCGTCGGTGGCGATGAGCAGCTCCATGAGCATGTCGTTGACGTTGCCGCCGGCCACGGACTGAATCAGGAAGACGTCGGCGCCGCGGACGGTCTCGTCGTAGCGGGCGTAAATCTCACCGTTGGCGAACTGCTTTAGCGTAAGGCCCGAAAGCTCGACCCCAAGGAACTCAGCGATCTTCTGAGCGAGGGGACGGTTGGAGGAACCGGAATACACGCGGATGGACTTGCGCATATTCTCCGACTTCTCGGGATCATTAATCGGCATTACCCTTCTCCTTTATATCGAATGCCATATAGATGCCTTGTTGCATTGTAACCGCGCGGCGGGGTTTATCGAGTCTTGATAACGTCTTTACCGTCAACGGACACGAACCGACCACTCATCCGGCCGCGCAGGTCAGCATAGAAAAAGGAGCCGTCCCCACGGAAGCGGCTCCTTAGATGCTTGGTAAAACGTTATACCTCGTCGTCCTCGTGCAGGCGGCGGCGATAATCGGCGGCCCAGCCCTCAATATTTACCTGACGGGCGCGGCCCAGACCGAGTGCGTCTGCCGGGACCGGCTCAGTGATGACGGAGCCGGCGGCCACGAGCGCGCCGTCGCCAATCTGGGCGGGCGCGACCATCATGGTGTCGGAGCCGATGAAGGCATCGTTGCCGATGACGGTCTTGTGCTTGTGCACGCCGTCGTAGTTGCAGGTGATGGAGCCTGCGCCCACGTTGACGCCGGAGCCCATGGTGGTATCGCCGATGTAGGACAGGTGCGGCACCTTGGAGCCCTCGCCGATCGTGGACTTCTTGATCTCCACGTGCGTGCCGGCCTTGGAGCCGTCGAGCATGTGGGTACCCGGGCGCAGGTAGGCGCGCGGGCCGCAGTCGACGCCGTTCTCGATGACGGCCTCGATGGCGATGGTCTCATCGATGATGCAGCCGCTGCCGACGGTGGTGTCGGTGAGACGGCTGTTGGGGCCGAGCTGGCACTCCTCGCCCACGGTGACGTGGCCGATCAGGTGCGTCTGCGGCCACACGACGGTGTCGCGGCCGATAACGGCATCGGGGCCGATCCAGGCCTGCGTGGGGTCGATGAAGGTAACGCCCTCGGCCATCCAGTGCTCGTTGATGCGGTCGCGCGCGATGGCGGTGAGCTGTGCGAGCTGGATGCGGCTGTTGACGCCCAGGCCGTCGCGGTAGTCGTCGCAGTGGAAGATGGAGACTGCCTGGCCGTGGCCCTTGAGGATCTCGAGCATGTCGGGCAGATAGTACTCGGACTGCGCGTTGTCGTTGCCGATTTCGTCGATGTGGGCGGCGAGCTGCGCGCCGTCGAAGGCGTAGCAGCCGGCGTTGCACTCGAGCAGCGTGGCGGCCTGCTCGGGCGTGCAGTCCTTCTGCTCGATGATGCGCTCGATCTGGTCGTCGGCGCCCAGCTTGATGCGACCGTAACCGAAGGGGTCGGGCGGGGTCATGGTCATGACGGTGCAGGCGAGCTCGCCGGTAGCGACGGTCTGCGCGAACTTGGCGACGGTGTCGGCGGTGATGAGCGGCAGGTCGCCGTTGAGCACGACGACGGGGCCTTGCGTGATGCCGCAGGCCTCGAGCGCGACCTTTACGGCGTGGCCGGTGCCCAGGCGCTCGGTCTGCTCGACGCACTCGACCCTGGTGGCGCTGTTGGCGTAGGCGCCATCGATGAGGGCGCGCATCTCGTCGGCGTGGCTGCCGATGACGACCACGACGCGGCTGCAGCCGGCCTTGATGGTGGCGTCGACGATCCACTGGACCATGGGCTTACCCAGGATCTTGTGCGAAACCTTGCAGTGGTTCGACTTCATGCGGGTGCCCTCGCCGGCGGCGAGGATAATTGCGGTTGCGTCCATGTGATCTCCTGTTACGTTATAGAGACGTGTGTTTGGAAACGATACACGGCGCAATATGATACCGCAGGCATATGATGAGCGCGTAACGATTGATGCGTGACGGCCGATGTCGCTGCCGCCGATGTGGTATTTGCGCTGGTTGTGCATGGCGGCGGCGCTGCGGCGTTGGCGTTTGAGCGAGGGGGGGTGGGGTGCCCGTGGATATCATGCGAGAGAAATCGGGCAACGAGTCCGTCGCGGCATTTTCGATGTCGCATCCGGCGGTGCCGGCCCTCTACATGGTGCTGACGTTGGGGCTCACCATGTTCTCGATGCAGCCGGTGCTGATCGCGCTGTCGCTTGCGGGCGGGCTGGCGTACGGGTTTGCGACGCGCGGCGCCGCACGTACGTTGGGGGCGCTTCGCTGGCAACTGCCGGTGATTTTGGTCATCGCGGCGCTCAATCCACTGTTTAGCGCCTCGGGCTCGACGGAGCTGTTCCGTATTGGCATGCGCGCGGTGTATCTGGAGAGCATGGTATACGGCCTGTGCATGGGCGGGCTGTTTGTGGCGAGCGTGCTGTGGTTTGAGGCTGCGGCATCGATGCTTGGCTACGACAAGGTGCTTGCGCTTTTGGGTAACGCCGCGCCGGTGATCGCGCTCATGATCTCGATGTGCATGCGGCTTATCCCGCAGTTTTTGCGCCGCGGTCGTACGGTACTGGCGGTGCAGGATGCGATTGATGTGCCGGGGCGTGCGTCGGCCGACCCCGTGCGTTCGCGCCTACGGGCATCGAGCGTGTTGATGGGCTGGGGCATGGAGGATTCGCTGGAGCGCGCGGACGCCATGCGCTCCCGTGGGTGGGGTGCCGCGACGCGCCGCACGACGTACGCGCGGTATCGGCTGGGGCGCGGCGATGTTGCCGCGCTGGTTGGGCTTGCGCTGTTCGGCGTGGCCACGGCGGCAGTGGCGTGGACCGCGACGACGCAGTATTCGTTTTACCCGCAGCTTTCGGCGCCGGCGCCGTGGCCTGGCTATATTGTGTACGCGGCCTGGATGGCGCTGCCCTGCGTGCTGTACGCGATTGACGAGAAGAGGTTTGGCTGATGGCTCGGTTGGACGGGAGCATGATGGCGGGCGTGGCGTGCGCCCCGGATACGCCGGCGATTGAAGTGCGGGGCCTGCACTTTGCCTACCCCGGGGCCGAGGCGCCGGTGCTCGACGGGCTCGACTGGTCTGTTCCCCAAGGTGCGTTTGCACTGCTGGTAGGTGGTACTGGGTCGGGTAAGTCGACGCTGCTCTCGCTGCTCAAACCCGAGATTTCGCCGGCGGGCGAATGCACTGGCGAGCTGCGCGTGCTGGGCGAGAGCGCTGCCGATATGGACGTTCGGGCGTCCGCAGAGCGCGTGGGCTATGTGTTTCAGGACCCAGAGAACCAGATCGTGTGCGAAACCGTGTGGCACGAGATGGCGTTTGGCCTGGAAAACTTAGGCATGTCGCGCGACGAGATGCGCCGTCGCGTGGCCGAGACCAGCTATTTCTTCGGGTTGGAGGATTGGCTCCACCGCGATACCGATACGCTTTCGGGTGGTCGCAAGCAGCTGCTGTCGTTGGCCGCCGTGTTGGCGCTCCGCCCGCGCGTGCTGCTGCTCGATGAGCCCACGTCTCAGCTCGACCCCGTTGCCGAGAAGAGTTTTCTGCATGCGCTGTTTCGCGTGAATCGCGAGCTGGGCTGCACGGTTGTTGTGGCGACGCATCAGCCGCGCCCAATGCTCGAATACGCGACGTGTGCGTACCGGATTGAGGACGGTCGCGTGCGCGAGGTGGCGGATATGGCTTCTTTGGGACGCCGAGAATCGCTGTTGTCCGATGACATGTTGGGGTGGGGTGCCATCCGATGTGCAAATAAAGGAGTATTCAGCAGGCGTGAGGACAATTTGGGCTCTCTGGAGCCGCCCGGGGACGTATCGAGCGCGAAAAAAAGTTCGGAATTGGACAAATCGTCTGAATTTGTGGCGCAAACGTCGCTCGAGAACGGCTCGGAAGCCTTCCCGCGCACGGATGGAAGCAGAATACTCCAAAAAATGCACGCTGGGTCGGCTACCACCCTGGCAGGGAGCTGGTTTCGCTACGATCGCGCGGGCGGTTGGGTGCTGCGCGGGCTCGATGCGTCGTTTTCGGCTGGCGCGGTGCATGCGGTTGCGGGCGGTAACGGCTGCGGCAAGTCGACAATGCTTTCGGTGCTGGCGAAGACCGCCAAGCTGCAGCGCGGCCGCATTGTGCGCGGGGCGGCCTCGGCGGCGCTGCTGCCTCAGAATCCCAAAGCATTGCTGGTTGCCGAGACGGTTCGCGATGAGCTGATAGAATGGGCTTCGACCTGCGGATATGACGAGAACTTGGCGCGGGAGCGTGCGGCGCAACTGGGATTGGACGGCCTGGAGACGCGCCACCCCTACGACCTCTCGGGCGGACAGCGCCAGCTGCTCGCACTGGCAAAGCTGCTGCTGATCGGCCCCGAGCTGCTGCTGCTTGACGAGCCCACGAAGGGCTTGGACCTGGAGAGCCGCCGCATCATCGCCCGCGCCCTGCGTGACCATGCGAAGGCTGGCGGCACCGTCATTATGGCCACGCACGATCTGGATTTTGCCGAGCAGGTTGCCGATGACATTGCCATGATGTTTGACGGTGAGATCGCCTGCATGGAGCCGCCGGCCGACTTCTTTGCCGACAACGTGTTTTATAGGGCGTGATGGGATGACGGATTATCGCGTCGCGCGCCTGCTTACAAAACTGGAGATCCCGTTGCTGCTGGCGGTGCCAGCGGTGATGGCTGCGGCGTTGCTAGCGGGCGTTGAGCAGGCGGCACTTGCCATGCTGGTCGTGGTGGCGCTGGTGCTCGCGCTGTTCTTTGCGGGTTACGAGGCATCTCGTCCGGGTTTGCGCCAGATTATGCCCACGCTGGTGCTCGCGGCGCTGGCGGCGGCGGGGCGCATCCTGTTTGGGCCCATTCCCGACTTTAAACCGGTGAGCGCCATCGCCATTATCGCGGGGGCGACGCTTGGTCGCCGCAATGGTTTTATGGTTGGCGCGCTGGCGGCGCTGACCAGCAATTTCTTTTTTGGGCAGGGCATGTGGACGCCGTGGCAGATGTATGCCTGGGGTCTGGTTGGCTATGTTGGCGGCGCGCTGGCGCATGCGGGTGCGTTCGACCGTGCGGACGGAGCCGTGCGCATGCCGGCGCTACTGACCTACGGCTTTGCGTCGGGTTTGCTGTACGGCGTGGTGATCAACGCGTATGACATCATCGGTTTTGTTCAACCGCTCACGTGGGCGGGCACCATGGCGCGTCTTGCCACGGCAGTGCCGTTCGATATTACGCACGGCCTTGCGACCTGCGTGTTTTTGGCCGCCCTGTACAAGCTCTGGTGTCGCCGCATTAACCGTGTCGTCGTGAAATACGGGCTGTAGGGCATTTCGCGTTCCCTCACGAACTTGCGGTGGAATAGTTCTCGTTTTTGGCTATTTGCTGCCCAAACAGGAACTATTCCACCGCAACTTATAGGGGGAGAGGGGCCACACAATCTGTTTTCCTCTGTCCCCCCCAGGAATTACTTGGGGCTAGAGTTCTAGCGTGAGGGTGACGGGGCAGTGGTCGCTGCCGAAGATGTCGCCGCGGATGCCGGTGTCGCGTACGTTGTCGGCGATTGCGTCGCTTACCAGGAAGTAATCGATGCGCCAGCCGGCGTTGTTCTTGCGGGCATTAAAGCGATAGCTCCACCAGCTGTAGACGCCCTCGACGTCGGGGTTTGCCGCGCGCCAGGTATCGGTAAAGCCGGCGTTGAGCAGCTCGGTAAACTTGCCGCGTTCCTCGTCCGAAAAGCCTGCGTTGCCGCGGTTGGACTTGGGGTTCTTAAGGTCGATCTCCTCATGCGCCACGTTAAAGTCGCCGCAGGTTACGACGGGTTTGCCGGTCTCGCGCTCGAGCGCGTTCAAAAAGCCGCGGTAGGCATCGTCCCAGGCCATACGCACGTCGATGCGCGCGAGCTCATTTTGTGCGTTGGGCGTGTAGACATCCACAAACCAGAATTTGTCGAACTCGAGCGCGCAGACGCGGCCCTCGGTTGCGGCTTGGGCGACGAGCACGGCCGCCTCGCCTTCGCCGGCGTAGGGCAGCAGCGCATCGGCGCACAGTACGCGCAGCGGCTCCTGGCGGCTAAAGACCGCGGTGCCCGAATAGCCTTTACGCTCGGCGTAGCTCCAGGTTTGGTGATAGCCGGGCAGGTCAATATCGACCTGGCCTTCTTGCAACTTGGTCTCTTGCAGCGCCAGGATATCGACGTCGAGTTCTTGCGCGATCTGGATAAAGCTCGGGTCCTTTTTGAGCACGGCTCGCAGGCCGTTGACGTTCCACGAGGCGAAAGTGTAAGTCTGAGGCATGGTGTCCTTTCGACGGGGTTGGCAGGCTTAAGATTAGCGCAACAGGGGCGGGGTGGGCTCCGCGCATGCCGACTCAAAGGCCGCATGCTGGGACGTTGCCCAACGCTGCCCGACCAACAAGGACGGAGGACTCATATGACGCAGGCAATATCGGACCCAAAGCAGGCCTCCGCCGCGCTGGCGGAGCTGTTCGGCACCCACAAGCGCGTGGTCTTCTTTGGCGGCGCGGGTGTTTCCACGGCGAGCGGCATCCCCGATTTCCGCAGCGTGGATGGCCTGTATCACCAGCAGTTTGCCTATCCGCCCGAGACCATGCTCTCGCATAGCTTTTACGAGGCGCATCCGGCCGAGTTCTTCGACTTCTACCGCACCAAGATGATCGCGCTTGGCGCCAAGCCCAACCGCTGCCACACCAAGCTGGCCGAGCTGGAGCGCGCCGGAAAGCTAAATGCCGTGGTGACGCAAAATATCGACGGCCTGCATCAGGTGGCCGGCTCACAGCGCGTGTTCGAGCTGCACGGATCGGTCCATCGCAACATTTGCCAGTCGTGCGGAGCGGTCTATAGCGCCGAGTGGATTTGCTCGCGCGAGCACGAGGACGCCGCGGGCGTGCCCGTGTGCCCCGCGTGCGGAGGTCGCATCAAGCCCGATGTGGTGCTCTACGAGGAGCCGCTCAACGAGCATGTGTTGACCGGTGCCGTTGCCACCATCGCCGCGGCCGATGCCCTCATTGTAGGCGGGACCTCGCTCGTGGTGTATCCGGCGGCGGGCCTTACACGCTACTTTACCGGCGATACACTGGCCATATGCAACCTTGCCCCCACCGATCAGGATGCAAATGCCGACCTGCTGATTTCTTGCGACATCGCGGCCGCGTTTGCGTTCTAGCCCGCGCGCGCGGATACAATAGAAAGACTGAGTGCAAAGCGACCCCGCCGCCAGCTCCCCAAGCTCGGCGGCGTGGGCATTTTAGGAGGATGTTCATGGCGAACGACAGCAAGACATGGCGGTGCGGAAAGTATGAGCTCAGCTTTGACCGTCCGCGCATCATGGGCGTCCTCAACGTGACGCCCGATTCGTTTAGCGATGGCGGGGAGCACTTCGACCCGGATGCCGCGATCGAGTATGGCCTGTCGATGCTCGACGCCGGCGCCGACATCATCGACGTAGGCGGCGAGTCCACGCGCCCTGGTTTTACCCCGGTCAATCCCGACGAGGAGGCTCGCCGCGTGCTGCCCGTGGTGCGCGCGCTGGCCAAGGAGGGCGCCATCGTCTCGATCGACACGCGCCACGTGGCGGTTGCTAAGGCGGCCGTGCGCTGCGGCGCCTCGATCGTCAACGACGTGACCGGCTTCACCGACCCCAAGATGGTCGAGTTTGTTAAGACGAGCACCTGCGGCGTCATCGTGATGCATGCCGGCGAGGTCGCCGCGCCCGCGCGCACGCACGCAACGGTGCAGCTCGATACCTCGGCAGCGGCGTTTGTTGCCGAGAAGGCGCGCGAGGCAGCTGCCGAGGCCGCGCGCGAGGCCGAGAAGCCGGCTCGCCGTCGTCGCGGCAAGTTGCTGGGCGAGCCTAAGCCGGAGGCCAAGCTTCCGGGCGGCGTGGTGCAGCCCTCGTTGCCGTTTGGTGAACCGGAGCCCACGTCTGAGCCCGCAAGCGAGCAGGAGGCGCCCGCCGTCGAGCAGGCTACTGCCGCCGAGACCGTCGCACCCGCGCCCGAGGCCGCGCCCGCAGCCACCGAGGCCGCATCGGAGCCCAATGACCACCTGGCCGCCATGATGCGCCGCAGCGCCCGCCGCGAGGAAGCCTACGTGCCCACCTCGCAGCTCCGCCGCTTCACCCTGCCCGATTCGGCGCCCATCATGCGCCGCGTCATGGGCTTTCTGTCCGACCAGGCTCGCGCGCTCATCCACGCCGGCGTGTCGCGCGACCGCATCTGCATCGATCCCGGTCCTGGCTTTGGCAAGACGGCCAACGAGGACATCGTCATCCAGCGCGAGACTGCCAAGATGGCGTCACTGGGCTATCCGCTCATGTGCGCTGTATCGCGCAAGCGCTTTGTGGGCGCCGTCTCGGGCGTGACCGAGGCCGCCGAGCGCGATGCCGCTACGTTTGGCGTGTGCCTGGGCGCCATCCAGGCCGGTGCCAACATCGTGCGCGTGCACGACGCCGCGGGTTTTGCGCAGTTCCTGAACGGCTACTGGGCGGTTGCCAAGCCGCAGCCGCGCCGCGCGTTTGTGGCCGTGGGCTCTAACCTGGGGCATCGCTGCGACAATATCCGCGCCGCACGCGACATGATCGCCGAGATTCCACTCACCTGCGTGTCCAACTCCTCCAAGATCTACGAGAGCGAGCCGGCCTACGAGACACGCCAGGACGCGTTTGCCAACGCCGTCATCGAGATCAAGACCGAGTTGGCGCCGTTGGTGCTGCTCGACGAGCTCATGAAGATCGAGGCCGAGCTTGGGCGCGACCGTTCCAAAAAGGCCAAGGCCAACGGCCCGCGCACCATCGACCTGGACCTGCTGTGGATGGACGGCGAGACCCACGGCGGCAAAAAGCTGCGCCTGCCGCATCCGCTGATCGGCGAACGCGACTTTGTGCTGGTGCCGCTCGAGGACCTGATGCACGACCCGGCGCGGTTCTTCCGCTACAACGGTGTCGAGGTCAAGGAGCCCGAGGACCGCGTGGGCCATATCGTGGGCGAATTGGGGCGTATGTAGATGATCGAGATGAATGCTGTTGCCGCCGGTACCGAGCTTGACGCCGCGCGTGATGCGGGCCGCGAGGGTGCGTCCGCGGGCTGGTGCGCTTGGAGCGCGGGCGATGCTTCGCTGACGTTTTCGCTGGTCGTGCGCCCCGATGTGAATATGCACGCCTTCCACGGCCTGCCGTTTGTGGCCGCGATGGGCATGATGGATGCGCTCGTGGGCACGGCTTCGACGCCGGGGTTGGGCCTTGCCGGCAAGGTGGGTATCCAGTGGCCGAGCGATATCGTGTGCGGTGCGCCTGCGTTTGAGACGTCACTCGCGCGCGTTGCCGTGAACGGCGGTGCCGGTGCCGCGGGTATGTTTGCCGCGGTGACGGTTGATGTTGAGCGTGCGGCGCTGGGTGAGCTTGGCGTGGATATGGCAGATGAGGCGCTGATCGAGGCATTGGCCGCCGCCGTGCTGGTCCGCGTGGACACCTGGGCAGTTGCCGCCAACACGCCGCAGGGCGCCGCCGGCCCGCTGGCTCCGGTGCTGGGCGAGTACTTTGACATGGTGCCACTGCTGGGTCGTCAGGTCGCGGCGGTGTCGCCCAGCGGTTTGCCGCTTGCGGTCGGTGTGTTTGCGGGCCTGGACATCTGGGGTCGCGCGACCATCAAGACCGATGCCGGCGAGCAGGAGTTTCCGCCCGAGGCCGTACGGATTCGCGGACTGTAACGCGAGGCGCCCGCGCTCAAAGATAGCGATGACAACAAGACCCTCCTCGGCTGTGCCGGGGAGGGTCTTGTTGTCTGGGGAATGGGTTGTCAGCACCCTATTCCTCAAAACTGAAAATCTTTCGATTTTGAGGAATAGAATTAAGCCAGCTCGGCCTTTAACGAGGTATATTCGTTGCAGAGCCTATTCCTCAAAACTGAAAAATTTTCGTTTTTGAGGAATAGCGATAGAAGACCGCAGGGAGGCACCAATGAAACTCATCAATAGAACGTCATATATGGACACGTTGACGAGCCTTATTGGCGTGCCGGATATCAAGGTCATAACGGGCATTCGCCGTAGCGGTAAGTCAAAATTGCTCGAGGCCCTCCGCGATTACGTGGAGGTAAATCTGTCCAATTCGAATGTCATCCATATCAATTACAACCTCGACGAGTTCGAGAGCCTGCTCGAATATCATGCCCTGCTCGCCTATGTAAAAGAGCATCGAGTGTCCGACAAGCAAAACTTCCTGCTTATCGACGAGGTTCAGATGTGCGACGGCTTTGAACGCGCGATCAACAGCCTCCATGCATCCGAGCAGTACGATATTTTCATTACCGGATCGAACGCCTTTTTGCTGTCAAGCGACCTGTCGACGCTCTTTACGGGGCGCACGTTCGAGATCGAGGTTTTCCCATTCTCGTTTGAAGAGTATCGCTCCTATGGCGACGAGGGCGAGGTTGACCGCGACTTCGATGAGTACGCGAGAACCGGCGGTATGTCTGGCTCTTACCCTTATCCACTGCAGGAGCAGCGCTATCAATATCTCTCCAACGTCTTTAAGACGCTCATTGTGAGAGATATCGTGCAGCGGCATAACGTGAGAAACGAATCGGCGCTGCTGCGCATTGCCGATTACATGATGGACAACGTCTCCAACATAACGTCGGCGCGCAACATTACGGATGTTTTGAACGCGGATGGGCTAAAGATAACGAACAAGACGGTCGGTGCGTACATGGGGTACCTGTGCGATGCGTTTGCCTTCTATAAAGTTCGTCGATATGACATTCGCGGCAAGAAATACCTTAAGAGCGGCGAGAAGTATTACCTGGCAGACCACGCGTTCAAATACGCACTGCTCGGTACACGCGATATGGACTGGGGTCGCGTGTACGAGAACATGGTGGCAATCGAGCTGCTGCGCCGCGGATATGAGGTATACATCGGTGTGCTCTATAAAAAGGAAATAGACTTTGTGGCAATCAAGCGAAGCGAGAAGCTCTACATTCAGGTGAGCGACGACATCAGCTCGGATAAGACGTTTGAACGCGAGATTTCGCCACTGCTGAGCATTGGCGATGCGTATCCCAAGATGATTCTTGCCCGCACGCATCACGAGGCCACGGATCGCGATGGGGTGCAGATCGTGGACCTGGCGAGGTGGTTGTGCGGCGAGGCTTAGCAAAAAATCCTATTCCTCAAAACTGAAAAATTTTCGATTTTGAGGAATAGGATTGGCGGCTGGTTGCTGCGACCTGGCGTTTACTCTATCCCAGCTCCTGCATGCGGCGGTAGATTTCGCAGATACCCTTGATGGTGAGCTGTCCGTCGACCACGTCGAAGGCATCGGTCGAATCGGCGACGATGCCGGCGAGACCGCCTGTGGCGATAACGGTGGCATCCTCGCGGCCCAGCTCGCGCTTCATGCGCGCGACCAGGCCCTCAGCCATGGCGGCGGCGCCCGTTACGGCGCCGACCTTGATGCACTCCTCGGTATCGCGGCCGATGGCGTGCTCGGGCGCCTCGAGCGGAACGCTGGCGAGCTTGGCGGCTCGGGCGGCGAGCGCGTCCATCGAAATGCGGATGCCCGGCGCAATCGCTCCACCAATGTAATAACCGTCCTCGTCGATGACGTCGATATTGGTCGCGGTGCCAAAGTCCACCACGATTGCCGGCGCGCCGTAGAAGGTCTCGGCCGCAACGGCGTTGGCGATGCGATCGGCACCTACGGCCTGGGGGCGCGCCGCGCGCAGCTTGGTCACGGCGGCCGTCTGCGGCCCAATGACGATGGCGTCCGCCGCGATGCGGTCGGCCACGGCGTGCCATTCGCGCGAGAGCTGCGGCACCACGCCCGCAAAGGCGATCGCGTCGACCGCGTCGAGCGAGAGGCCGTACATCTTAAAGAAACCCATCAGGCGCACATGGATCTCGTCGGCGGTATAGGAGCGGTCGGTGGGCATGCGCCACGACTGCACCAGCTCGTCTCCGTCAAACAGACCCATAGCCGTCTGCGTGTTTCCCATATCGATAGCGAGCAGCATGTCTACTCCCGGTGTCGGCATAAAAGGACGCGCACCATTGTATACGTGCCGTCGACGGCGCTCGGCTGCGATTCGTTTACGGTGATAGGGGTCGAGGGGTTTAAATATGAAGGAATTATGCTCTACGAGATTTTCCTTGCCGTTTACCGAACTCCCACGTAATATTCTTTCTTGCGCACATGAGGCGCCCAGACATTGCGGGGTGGAGCAGTCTGGTAGCTCGCCGGGCTCATAACCCGGAGGTCGTAGGTTCAAATCCTGCCCCCGCGACCAAGACTTATAGCAGCTCAGAGGCATTGTTCCTCTGGGCTGTTTTTCTTTCGATAAAGGATGCGGCGAAGACTTCCGAGCGGAATATGAGCAGATTGCAACGACCGCCAGGACAAAAGGGATACCAATAAAACTAAAACCAGCTAAAAAGAAGTGAAGAACCCGTAGAATCTTTCTCAGTGGAAAAGGCTATCAAGTGAGGGTCCGTATGCCGGGAAAGAAAGCCGATGCAGAAGCTTTTGCAAGCAGGTGGGCGAACAAGGGAATTGAGAACCAGGACACCCAGCGGTTCTGGATCGACTTCTATCAGAACGTCCTGGGCGTTGAGGATGCAGTCTCGAGGCTCGAGTTCGAAAAGCCCGTCTCCACCGACGCGAGCACGCATGAGGGCTATATCGACGTCTTCATACCATCAGCCAAAACCCTTGTTGAACAGAAGTCGCTGGGAATCGACCTCGCCAAGGAGGAGACGCGCCAGGGCCGCAAGGTGACGCCCGCGAAGCAGGGCAACGCCTACGCCCAGGGCATGCCGCTTTCCCAACAGCCTCGCTATATCATCGCTTGTAATTTTGCGGAGTTTTGGGTATTCGATCGCGAGCGGGACTCGCTATGCCGGGAACCTCTTTTCAAGTTGCCGCTCGCCGAGCTCCCCAAGAACCTCGCGGCCATTCAGTTCCTCAAGGGCGGGGCGGAGGCCCCGGCCACGATCTCCCGTGCCGTTTCCGTTGAGGCCGGCAAGATCATGTCGAAACTTCATGACCAGGTCGCCGAGGCGTTCGACGATCCCGATACGCCCGAGAACCACCATGCGCTCTCCGTGCTCATGACGCGCCTCATGTTTTTGATGTTCTGTGAGGACTCGGGGCTCGTTGCCCCAAACGCCTTCCGCGACTACGTTGCCCACTTCTCGGCGGGTGACCTCAGGCGCGGCCTCAAGGACCTGTTTGCTTGGCTCGACACCAAGGACGAGGACCGCGACAAGTATGCCGAGTCCTGGCTGAAGAAGCTGCCCTACATGAACGGCGGCCTCTTCCGCGAGAAGACGGAGATTCCGCCCCTGTCCGAGAACTTCCGCCATACGCTCATCGTCGAGGGGTGCCAGGAGTTTGATTGGTCGGGCGTGAGCCCCACGGTCTTCGGCTCCATCTTCGAGGGGGCGCTGTCCCACGACCACCGCCGCGCAAACGGCCAGCACTTCACGAGCCCCGAGAACATCCACAAGGTCATAGACCCGCTCTTCCTTGACGGCCTCAAGGCCGAGTTCGACGAGGCGTGTGCTAAGCCCGTCGCGGGCGGCGCGAGGACCCGTGCGCTCAAGGACCTTCACGAGAAGATCGGTGGCATCTCCATCCTCGACCCAGCCGCAGGTTCCGGTAACTTTCTCACCGAAAGCTATCTCTGCCTGAGACAGCTGGAGAATCGCATCCTCTTCGAGCTCCAGGGTGAGCAGACGTCGTTCAGCTTTGAGGATTCCGGCGATCGCGACGTGCTGGTTAACCTAAAAAACTTCCATGGTATTGAGCTGGAGGACTTCGCTTGTTGCGTTGCCCGCACGGCGCTCTGGATCGCTGAGAAGCAGGCAGACGCTGACACCGCAAAAGTGACGCAGCGCGTCTACCAGGAGTTGCCGCTCAGGGACTACGAGGGCATCGTCAACGCGAACGCTCTCCGCATCGACTGGAACGATGTCGTCCCGGTTGATGAAGTCGACTACATTCTCGGAAACCCCCCATTTATCGGTAATGCGCGTCTCGAGGATTCCCAGAAAGAAGACCGCGCCAACGTATTTGGGAGATCGGCCGGATCGCTGGATTATGTAGCTTGCTGGCATAAAACGGCCTCGGAGTATATGGCGGGACATCACACCCGTTGCGCCTTCGTCTCAACAAACTCTATCTGTCAGGGCCAGCAGGTTGAGCCCCTTTGGAAGCCCCTGTTCGAAAACGGGGTTCATATTGACTTCGCATATCCGACTTTTGAGTGGGACTCTCAGGCCTCAGATGAAGCGCACGTCCACGTAATCATCGTCGGCTTTTCAAGGGAGCACATAAAAGAAAAGGTGTTGTTCGATCGAGAAGGGACCCCAAAGGTTGTTGGCAACATAAATGGATATTTGGCCCCAATTAAAGATATGTTCGTATCTCGTCGTTCGCGGCCCCTCTGCGACGTTCTTCCAATGGTTAGAGGTTGCCAGCCAACCGATGATGGGAACCTGCTCCTTAGTGCAGAGGAAAGAGATGCCCTTGTCGCACGTGAGCCGGAAGCGGAGGGATTGATCCGCCCGTTTTCAATGGGTGCAGAGTACATAAAGGGTACTTCGAGATATTGCTTATGGATGGATGGCATCGACCCCGCAGTCCTCACAAAGATGCCGATCACGAGGGAGCGGGTGCAGCGTGTTCGCGAGTTTAGACTCACGTCTACAAAAGAGGCAACTCGTCGAAAAGCAGAGACTCCGTGGCTGTTCGATGAGGTAAGGCCGCCTCAGGAAAAGAGCTACATTGCCTTCCCCGCTGTGTCCTCGGGCAGGAGGAAGTATGTCCCAACGGGTTTTGTAACCAACGGAATGATTCCCGGAAATAAGATTTACTACGTAGACGGTGGCGGACTATATGAATTTGGAATACTAACAAGTGCTATCCACAACTGCTGGATGCGTGCGGTCTGTGGGCGTTTGAAAAGTGACTTCAACTATTCCAATACGATCGTATACAACAACTTCATTTGGCCGAATTTGACAGATTCGCATAGGGCCGAAATTGAAATGTGCGCCCAGGCCGTCCTTGATGCCCGCAGCTCACATCAGGGGTCAACTCTCGCCGACATGTACGACCCAGACAACGAGTTTCTCTTTCCGGATCTCATGAAAGCGCATGCGGAGCTTGATGCAGCAGTTGAATCAGCATATGGCGTCGACTTTAATGGCGACGAAAACAAGATCGTCGCTCATCTGTTCAACCTGTATGCCGAAAAGGTCGGTGAGTAGCGTGAAGGGGAGTGCCGTAAAGCCGAAAGAGGGAGCGGAGCTATCCGATCCCGATTCCGTGGAGGAGGGTATCAGGGACCTAAAGGCCGAAGCTGATCGGCAGGAGGAGGAAGCCCAGAGATACGCCATTGCTTTCCTGAAAAAGGTGATGAGGCTGAAGGGCGTGGCGATCGAGCGCGACCATTTCCTCCGTTCTGAGTTCCGGAAGCGAGGCGTCTCGGAAGAGCGAGTGGAGCTCGCGATTTCAGCAAGTCCGGCTGCCGCTGGGATGGATTCCAACCTTGTCGACTCTATTGCTATGGACGTTATTGATTTCGAGACGAAGAAATCGACCGTTCTTTCGTTCTCCGCGGGATTACCCGGCGGGTTAGCGATGCTCGGAACAATCCCGGCGGACGTGACGCAGTACTATGTCCACGCCTTTCGAATCATGCAGAAACTGGCGTATCTCTACGGCTGGCAGTCCTTCATCGGCGATTGCGACGAGATGGACGATGAGACCTTGGCGGCTTTTGCCCTTCTCCTGGCCGTGATGGTCGGGGTCAGCGGGGCCAACTCCGCGTTGACGGCGTTTTCCAAAACGGTCCAGTCGAATATCGCCAAGAAGGTCGCCAACAAGGCTCTTACGCAGACAAGCTACTACCCGATCATCAAAAAGGTCCTTGCCGGAATCGGCGTCAAAATCACCAAAAGCAGTTTCGGCGACGCGGTAAGCAAGGTCGTTCCGGTCATCGGCGGCTTCGTCTCGGGAGGCCTCACGTTCGTCAGCCTCAAAGGCGGGTCGAGGAGACTTGCAGGGGAGCTCAGGTCATTGCCGCAGGCGACAGGTCCCTTGACCGCAGCGGCGGTTGATCCTTTTACTGATTTTGCCGAAATGAAGGGGATGACGAGCGATGACGATGCCCAAATGGCATGAGACCATGCGGCCCATCCTTGAAGCGCTGGCGCATGTCGATGGATATCTGGCAGGCACCGACCTCCAGGATGCCGTGGCGATCGAATTCGACATGACCGATGACGAACGGGCCGAGCGTCTCAAGAGCGGCCGGTCGAGACTCTACGACCGCGTGTACTGGGGTATCACCGATTTGGAGAAGGCTAAACTCCTGGAATACGGCGAGAAGAAGGGAACCTACCGTATCACCGATGCCGGCAGGACGTACCTCTCTGATTATCCCGGACCCATTACAGTCAAGGGTCTCTATGAGAACTGCACGGCATTCAAGAAGTGGAAAGACGGCTATCAGGCCGCAAGCAAGGCCAAAAACGCTTCAGAGCCCGAGGGCGTTTCGACGCTGGAGGACCAGGAGTCTCCTCAGGAGGCGATGGAGTCTGCCTACGGCGAGATTCGCGACGCGCTCGCCGACGACCTAATTTCGATCATCATAGGAAAAGATCCGTATTTCTTCGAGCACCTGGTCGGAAAGCTGCTCGTGGCGATGGGTTACGGCGAGAGCCTGGACTCCCGTGCCGACGTCACCAAAAAGAGTGGTGACGAGGGGATAGACGGCGTCGTCCGTGAGGATCGACTCGGATTTGGAACCATCTGCTACCAGGCTAAGCGGTGGAATCCGCAAAGGACGGTCGGACGGCCGGAGGTTCAGGCATTCGTCGGGGCGCTTTCCGGAAAGGGCGTATCGAAGGGCCTTTTCATCACCACAGCTCGCTTCTCCAAGGATGCCCGCAAATATGCTGAGGGCCTCCTGGGGCAGACGGTCGTGCTCGTCGACGGCCCCGCGCTCGCCGGCCTCATGATCGACTACGGCGTCGGCGTGAGCACGAGACAGGTCTACGAGATCAAGGCCGTGGACACGGACTTCTTCGAAGAATAGCGAGCAAGCGGCTACCTCGCGCCCTTCCGCCCGTTGCACTTCGAGCAGAGCACCTGCAGATTAGACGGCACGGTCTTACCACCCCTAGCGACCGGCACGATATGGTCGATGTGCAATCCAACACCATCGGGCATGTACTTCCCGCACATCTGGCAGGTGTAGTTGTCCCTTCGCGCTATCTGCTCGCGCAACTGTTTAGTCATCAGCTTCCGCTGGTTGCGAGTATGGTAATCCCTGAGCGTCGCTTCGTCGTTAATGGCGGCGAGGCGGTTTCGCCTGTTCACAACCCAGTCCCAGCTCACGGCCATCACGCTATCGTCCACGGACACCTTGTAGGACGTCTTCACGTAGTTCCTCTGCCTGTAGCGTGTCTGCTCACGGCACGTGACAAACTGGAACGCGTGCGCGTCGTCGAGTGTCTCGGCGTATTGCCGCTCCCGGCGCTTCCGCAGGCTGCAGGTCTTCAGGTATTCCTCCTGCTGTGCCTTCCACTCCTGGATGTAGGAGCGCTCCGCGACTATCTTTTCCCAGTTGGCGGGCTCGAGCATAAAGCGATCTATCAGGTCGTTGATCTTCACGTTGCGTCTGCCGGAGACATCGAACCGCTCGACGAAGTATGGGTAGTGAAAGGGATTCGCCAGGACTCTTCGCACCAGAGAGACGACGCAGCAGATGAGAACAATCGAGACAACGGCCGCAACGATGTAGGGAAGCAGATCGACGGCGACGAGATTTCCCCATTTATCGACATGATAGTAAGTAAACACGACGGCTCCCATTCGCTCGTATTGGCATCAGATGATAGACCAACGCAAGCACTCGCCCTTTTATCACCCCGCCCAGACACAACCACGCAACCCCCACACCATGTTCGCTTTACAAAACCAAACGCCCGTTCGATACTGGTAGAAGCAAAGCACGAACACGTGTACGGGAGGTAAGGCATATGATCATGAAGAAGCACTCCCTCGCGGGCACCTGCGGCATCCCCACGGAGGACCGCCGCATCTACATCCCGGTGGACGTCAACGGGATCGACGACCCCGACCGTGGCCCGTCCGACCCGGTCACCATCCACTGGCCCGACGGCCGCTCCTGGCAGGTCGAGTCCATCTACTTCCGCTTCGAGTTCGGCCGCGCCCTCTTCGGCAATCTCTGCGTGCGCTACGACGTCTGCATCGCAAAGCAGCGTAAGACGGTCTGGTGGGAGCACGGCGACTGGTTCGTCGAGCGTGGCAGCGGCATGGCGGTGACGCCCGCGTGACAGATCACACCAAGGACTTCGGCGGCGGCATCACGGTGCGCGCCCGCGGTGACAGGCCAGGTCGGCGCGTCCACAAGCAGTACGTCGACGTCTACGCCCGCGCAAACGCCGACGGGACCATGGTCCCCATCCGCGTCTGCTGGCCGGACGGGCGCTGCTTCACCATCGATCAGATCCTCGAGATCGAGCCCTTCGGGGCCATCGTGCAGAACGCCCAGACGGCCACCTACACCGTTCGCTTCGGCCAGTGGCGCACCCAGCTCATGCTCGAGCACTACCACGAGGAGGACGACATCCACGGGGCCGAGGACCACCTGCGCTGGTGGGTCTGGGCGTTCGACAACACCCTCACCAAGAACGACGTGGGGGTGTAGGTCCGTCGCCGGAACGTAAACGTCGTATGTCAAAAGGCCTCTGTCCTCCGAATGTCCCGTTCAAAAAAAGTGACGAGCGCTCGTCAGGGTCAAAATGCTGCATATCAAAATCGCTCAAGCAATCGGCTACAATGCGAAGTGTCGGGCAACGCATACGCCGTGCCCTTTCGCTTTAAGACCTCTTTGCGTGCTTTCCGGGCTACTTGGGGTCTTTTATCGTGTCACAGAGCAACCGCCAAACGTCAAAAACGTCCGCTAGGCGTAAGGCCATCAAGGCACTCGTCGGAGTCGAAAGGTTTTCCTGTAATGCACGACACGAGATCGTCGGCAAAGCGCTCGACTTGGGCTGCGACGTACTCGACGATCCTCTCCGGATTCTGGAGGTCGCCGCGGGATGCCGCGAGGAGCGTCGCCGCGAGCCCGCGCATCTCGTAGCTGATATCGAAGATCTGGTTCTGCTCGGCTTCTGTCATGGATGCCTCTTTCCGGAAACGATGTGTAATCCATATTCTCCCCTTCGGGCCCGCCGCCGGCGGGCCCTTTTGCTGCCGCCAGTATCCGGCATGCGCCGCCGTATGGCCACGGCTTCGCGGCCAGGTGGCACCTCCGCTACGCCGCGTCAAGGGGGCCCATGAGACCCCGCACAAACCTCCACTCCGCTCCGGTTGGTGGAGGTCGTCATGGACCTCCCTTGACCCGCCTTCGCTCCGGTGCGGCTTTGCAGGGAGCAAAGCCGACGACGACGCGCGGCGTCGCCATTCGGCTTTGCCCGCAGGGGCGAGATGTTGAGGGCAGGGTGCCCGGAACGGAGGAAGACATGCAGCAGCTGATGACCAAGGAAATCGCCAAGACGGTGCCGAGGCTCTACGAGCAGGACGGGGCGGAGGACCCAACGGTCTACGTTCACTACTTCTCGTGCGTGAACGGATGGGACTGGTGGCTGCTCGAGTTCGACGGCACGGACGAGGCGTTCGGCCTCGTCGAGGGCTACGACGACGAGCTCGGCTACTTCAGCATCAAGGAGATGGAGGAGCTGAACCGCCAGATGGGGTTCGCCGCCGTCGAGCGCGACGAGCACTTCTCCCCGAAGCCGCTCAGCGCCGTCAGGAGGAGGTAGCCGCATGGTCACGGTCGAGTTCGACTCCATGGGCGAGGCGGTTCGCCTCGCCCTCGTGGCCGGGGAGTACGCGGGCGGCGGCCTGGCCGTTCTCCTCCTCGACGCCACGGACCCGCGTTCCGACGGCTACATGGCCGAGTGGGGCGTGCTCACGGCGAACGTGCCGGCGGCGGCCGAGTGGTGCCGTGGGCACGGCAATATCGCCATCGACGCCGACGTGCCCGCAGCGCTCCTCGAGGCGCTCGAGGCCGCCGGCTTGCTCCGCATGGCCGGCCGCTCGGCTGCGTCCGGGATGGCCCGCTACCCGGTGGGCACGGTCGCCGGGCACGCCCTCGAGAGCATGGGCGGCCTGACCGAGACCCTCGAGGAGGCGCTCGGCTCGACGGTCGTCGTCGAGTACGAGTCGGGCGGCGACGGCGGCGCGTTCGAGGCGGGGACCGCGCCGGCGGGCTCGGCCGAGCTCGAGCGCCTCATCGCCGCCGCGAGGTCCGAGGCCGACGCGTTGGCAGCCGCCGGCGGATGGGCGGCCGTCCGGGTCGGTTTCGGGGACGCCGAGACCATCGACTGCGAGACGGCCCGAACGGTCTACGCGACCGGGCCGGAATAGCCGCGGCCGCCACCCGCACGGGCATGCCGGCGACGGCGTGTCCCTCGCGGCGTTTCCCGGGGATGGACCGCGCCATCCCCGGACCCCTGCGCGCCAAAGGGCCCAGGCCCCTTGGGACCCGTGTCCGTGTGACGGGCATGACGGGGATGACGGCACGGCGGACACATGCCTTTGGGCGTCACCGTGTCCCGCCGGATCGGCCTTTCGGCCGATGCGTCCCCGCCGGGATGCGGGGACGCCCGCGCCGCGTTCCGCGCCGCTCTCGCTGCGGCTCCCTGGCAACGCTCCCCAGGGTCGCGTTTCGTACGCCTCCGCTCACACCGGCCCCGGACGGTGAACGGCTGCATTCGATGGCTCCCAGAGGTCGCCATCATTCCGCCGTGGTCACCGGCCGGGGCCTCTCGCCCCGGGTCGCCGTGCATACGGGAGATGCTCCCCTAGGTCGCGTCCCCCTGCGCGCGGCTCAGCCGGGGCTCACCTCGACGCAACCTCGTCGGACGGGGCCGACATGCGGTTGCCGGTCGATGCAAGATGTGTATCCGTGCGTACACGGCGTCTTTCGGCCGCCGCGCACACACGGATATCTTGCCCTGCGGGGCGCGTCCCCCGGGCTTGCGGGACGCTTGTTGCGTCCCGGTCCCGGGAGACGAGAAGAGGGGCATTGGCCCCTCTTCGAGATGTGCGCGCGGCGTGGCGCGCGCGGGCTACATTTCATCTTCCCGGCCGTCGTCCATCGCCCGCTCCATTGTGCGGTAGACGGCCATGCCGGTTCTGAGTGCGTGCTGTATGCCGCCCTTCGTGAAGCCGCGGCCGAGCTTTCGCCCGCTGATCGCCGCTTTCCTGAGGGCGCGCCCGTGCGCGTCCCTTCGATCGTATGTCGGTCGGTACTCGAAGACCAGGTCCCTTTCCTTGAGATTTCGGTCACGGCTGAGGCGCATATGAACACCCCTCCGCTCAAGCGACTCGTTGAGGGCGCGCATTTTGTTCGATGCGTCTGATGAGACGATCTCGCGGACGCTTTCGCGAACGATCCGGCGAACGTGGTCCTGGTCGGTTTCGAAGCCCGGGTCGGCCTTCGAGCCGATCTCGCGGGCCCGCTGCTCGCCCCTCGACTCCTGCCGGGCGTGGACGCGGCTGTTGCGCGTCCCGCGCTCAAGCTGGGAGAGCCCCCAGCGCCCGTCCATCTCGCGCATCCTCGCCGCGTGGAGGGTCCTCTGGCGGGATGCCCTGCCGTCGTTGAGGCGCTTTCCGGTCGAGAGGTCAGTCCGGTTGATGGCGATATGCACGGCGTAACGGTCGGTCCCGTCCCTCGAGTGCTCTAGGTGGAGTGCCCACGCCGCCTCCTGGTTCGGGTAGTAGCGCTCGACCCACTCGCGGGCGAACCCCATGCACCCGGCCCTCGTCAGCTTGCCCCCGTTGACGTCGCACTCGTCGGGGTTGAACGCGATGATCTGGTGATAGCAGTAGGTGCATTTCGAGCCCTTTCGCCCGGGCTCGTTGTGCCCGTAGGCCGCGCGCGTGCGCTCCATCTCGCGGGACCAGTTCGCCGGGTCGCCGAGGTTCCGGGAGTCGAAGTCGAGCACGTCGTGCTTGCCGTTCGTGTTGTCCAGATAACCCGATAAGCTCTTCATATGCTGCGTGCCTGTGACCGCCACCTGCTTGATTGCAGTCATGTCCATCCACTTCCTATTCGTCCCAGGCCGCCCACTCGTCCATGAACGCCGCGTTGTCCTCGTCGGCCTTGGCGGGATCGTTCGGGGCGGTCTCTTCTTCACCGGATGCGTCGCCATCGGCGTCGAACTCGGGACACCACGGGGCGGGGGCTTCATATGCGTCGCCTTCTGCGGCGGCTCTCGCGCGGGCGTAGTACGCGGCCCGTTTCTCGCGCTCGGCCTCCTCGTCCCCGAGCCCGAAGAACGGGCCGGCGGGCGTCCTGTTGGCGTAGTCGAGCGGGAATTCGAAGACGCCCTCACGTCCGGGCTTCGAGTTCTCCCCGCCCTTGATCGCGATGAGGCCGTCGCGGATGGGGATGCGGTTCTGCCACTCCCATTCGTTTATCAGGGGAACGGCCGCCTCGCTGTAGTTTGTGCCGGTCGAAGTTCGCCCGGAACCCTTCTGGCTCGACGTGCCCATCGAGCGCACCGTGCGCTTTCCGGCAAGCACGGTGAAGAACTTGAAGTCCTCGGGCTCCGAAAGCGACAGAGCGACCTTGATGCCGATGGAGCCGATCAGCTTGTCGCGACCGGCCCCGCCGTCGCCTGGGTCGTTGTAGGCATTCAATTCTTTGAGATTTTGAGCGAAAATCTGCTCGCGTATTCCCATCGAACGTCCGAGCGTCGCGATGGCTGGCAGACACGCGACCTTGACGTTGAGATTGCCGATCTCGTCGAGCACGAGCGCCGTCTCGCGTGGCACGCGGCCCCCGTTCCCCTTGCACGCCCGCTGCGCCACCTGCCACCACTGGTTGAGGAAGCAGGTGTAGACGACCCCGTACGGGTCTCCCTCGTCGAGCATCTCGATGTAGACCGCCGTCTTCCTCTCGATGAGGTCGCGAATGGAGACGCTGCTCTCGGAAGTCACGGCGCGGAGCGCTCCGTCCGAGAAGATGCTCAGTGCCTCCTTGAGGGTCGAGACGACGTTCTTGCCGGCCGTCGTCGCGCCGCCGTCACCGAGGAGGTCGGACGCCGGCGAGAACGCCGGGTGCGACGGCCCGAGCTCGCGGATGTAGTCCTTAAGCGGGGCCGAGGGGTCCTTCGGGTCGTCGCCGGCGGTCCCGCGCTCCACAAGCGCGGCGACGCTCGCGAGGTTCTTCTGCCTGCGGGGGATGTCGGCCGTGCAGACGACGAGGATGCAGGCAGCGAGCATGTTGCGCGCTGCCTTGGGGAAATACGTGTTCTTCTCCCCGCCGATTGGAATGAGGTCGACGGCGACCTGCCGGGCCGTCCTCACGGCCCCGTCGGTATCCCCTGCCTCGACGGCATCGGCGACGAGCCCGATGGGGTTGTATCGGCTCGCGCCGGGATAGCCGGTCAGGTCGAGGACGATGGTCTCGTAGCCGAGCTCCCTCGCCTTGTCGGCGGTGAGCTCAAGGATCTCGGGCTTTCCGGTGGAGATGACGTTCCAACCGGCGGCCAGAAACATATGCATATCTTCCAAGACCTGGAATTGTGACTTACCAGACCCCGTTTTACCTATGCTAATCGCATGCGGAACGGATGAGTCGTACCAGTAACCGCCCTTGGTCGCGCCGAGCACGAAGCCCGCTCTGACCGGAGTTCCAGACCCGTCCCAGAAATCGTTGCGGCGGTTGAGTTCCACTGTGCCTCGGACGATGTGGGCGTCGCCGTAGATACCTTCGTCGACGTTCCGGTTGCGTTCGGCGTCCTTTGCGACCGTATAGCCGAGGAGAACGAGAAACAGGAGACAGAACGCTGCGAGCATGAACGGAATGTGACCGAGCCATGCCCCAGAAAGCCAAAAGACCGACCATATGTCGAAACCGATGACGTCGAGCCAGGCGACCCAATCGATGGGGAGCGACGAAGCGGCGCAAGCGATCACGGGTGCTATCAGGGGATAACACGCGACGGTAAGGACGATGGCGAACGAAGCCGAGAGGACAGCGTTGAACTTAAGATTGCGCATAGGATTTCCTCCTAGACGTTCCGGGCATCAGTCAGGAAGTCCGAGACGGCGTCGGCTGCGTCTCCGACCTTTATGAGCGCGGCATCGAGGAACGGGGCGATCCGACCGGGGTCGTGGGTGATATGGACCTCGCGCGTCAACTGGTTAAGGTTCGACGCAGCAAGTCTGAAATCTCGATACAGGAGTTTCAGCGTCTCGGGGTCGGTGGCGATTATGGGTCGGTCGCCGTCGACGAGCGAGCGTCGGCGAAGGTACTCGCTCATGCTCAAGCCAGCCGCATTGGCACGCCGCGCGATGGCGGCGCGCTCCTGCGAGGTGACTCTGACGTAGATGCGCCCCGACCTTTGCGGGCTACTCATTGCGCCCCGCCGCGCCAGTGGGAACGAACACATGGGACACGCCCACTCGGCGGTCGCCTCCCATGCTGTCGCAAAGCATGAAGGCGAACGCAAACGGGGTGTCGGCAAAGGGTGTGCGGGAACGGGCTTCGAACATGAGGGCCATGAGATCGAGATAGGCGCTTTCAAGGCGATCGTAGTCCCCGCGCGTCACGGGGATCCCACGATAGGTGACGATGGGGAGGTCGGGCTCGTCGCAATAGTAGGCGAAGAGTGTGCCGGGGATCTCCTCCTGGACGATCGCATCGATCGAGGGGATGTCGGGGTAGGCCGACGGTGCGAAAGGCCAGGCGAAGAAGGCATGCTTTCGCTTTTCGGCTGCTTCGGGGTTGAGCTCGATGGTGAACTTCGGGGCAATCTCGAATCGACCGTCCGACAGTTTCAGGGATTTGAATTCCATAACAGATCCTTTCGATGGTGCGGCGGGGCCGGGTGTGGCTGGCCCCGCCGGTCGATTAGTCGCTGGCGAGAATGTGTGCGAGGGTGATTAGCCGCGCTGTCGCGGTGCGGTGGAACCCGTACTCGACTCCTCGCTCGGCGAGGAATGCGCGGTGCTCGTTGAGCCGCTTCGCGAGGACGGCGGGAGTGGCATCGGCGAGTGCCGCGTCCGCGATGAGCTGTGTCGCGGTGCCCTCCCATGCCCCGGGCCGCGCAGCCATGAAGTCGAGGACGGTAAGCACGCATGCTGGAACCTCGCGCTCGCGCAGTTCCTCACGGCTAGTCTGCTCGATAAGTTGCCAGCGGCAGTCGATGAACGAGAGCTTATATTCCGCTAGATCGACATCGCGGCCCGTGACGGAAAGTGTGGCCTTACCGTCAAACATGGCGTCCTTCGCGAGCAGGAGACATTCGTCCGCTGCGCCAAGGATGCCGTTCGAGCCGCTGATTGTGTTGAAGACGTTCGCCTCGTCACCCATCTTCCGGGTATGGTGTACGAGCAGGACGCACAAACTGTGTTTGTCCGCGAACGCCTTGAACAAACCAACATCTTGGTAATCGGATGCGTAGACGCTGTCACCGACGGCGACGCGGACTTTCTGTAGGGTGTCCACGATGATGAGCCTGGTCGTCGGATGGGAGGAAACGTAGCGCTCCAATTGAAGGATGAGGCCGCTGTTGAGCCTGTCCGCCATGATTGCGAACTGGAGGTCGTCGTTGGCGACATCGACAATATGGAACAAGCGGTTCTGGATACGCGCGTACGTGTCTTCGAGACAGAGGTAGAGTACTCCGGAGCGCTCCGTGGCGTGTTCGAGGAACGGCTGGCCGGTGCTGACGCTGACGCTGAGCCCTAGACTGAACCAGCTCTTTCCGACCTTCGGGGTGCCCGCGAGAACTACAAGGCCGGTGGGAATGAGTTCTTCGACAAGCCAGGTGACGCTTGCGAGCGGGCTGTCGAGGAGGTCCTGCGCGGAACGGACCTCAAGGTCGCCGGGCATTCTAGACCGCCTCCGCGCGGATAACACGATAGAGGCCACGATAGTCAGTGACGATTTCGACTCCGAGGGCGGCGCAGAGCGCGTCGATGCGATCGGCCTGCCCGATAGCGAAGACGAGGACGTCCTCGTCAGTAGGGTTGCGCGGGAGGCCGTGGGCCTCCAGCGCGTGCGCTACGCGCTCAGTGTGCGCAAAGTAGGCAGAGTAGTCCATTTGTGCTCCTTGTAGATATGGGCCGCATGGAGCATGTAATATGAACCATGCGGTTTGTGGACCGCGGACGGGTGCTTCTTCTTGCCGGGAGGGCACCCGTTTTTCTTTTTCAGGCTAGCCAACGCCGGCCATCTCCTTTCGGTCGTCGGGCTCCTTGAGCCCAAGCTCGCGGTAGAGCGCGGAGCGGGCGATGTACCACGTCTTTCCGAGCTTACGAAACGGAAGCTCACCGGCCTTGGCGAGCTTTTGAGCCTTGGAATAGCTCACATTCATAATCTCGCTGGCCTCAGCGAGAGACAGGAGCTTGTCCATATATACCTCCTCTCTTATCGTTAATTCCATTGTACACTCTTAACAAAGAGAAACAAAGAAAAATAAAAACCAAATTGAAATGAGACATAGATAAAGGCTAAAGTTGAAACCAACATCGCTATAAAGCTTTATTTAGAAAGTTGATTAAGTAATGGCTAGAAAAGTATTCATCGCGAGGAACCGAAGCACCGGATTCCACTCCCTGGTCGAGGTGGTTCGTGGGGTTGAGGCGGCGGAGAAGTCGGCTCCAATGGACTTCGAACTTGCGGAGCGTCTCATGCGCTGGGGCACTCTCGACGAGCTCGTCACGGCCATTTCGGAGTCTGGTCCCCTCATCGACCGCAGCATCTATAAAGAGGAGAATAGGCGGTTGTCTATCGACGAGGCCATCGAGGTCGTGGAGGAGTCCGTCGGCGGCGAGCGTGGTTTCACGCGTTGTGACGAAGATTTTCTCTATCTCCAGCTGTGCCTTGAGGGGATGTCTACGACGGGCAGCGCTTCGTCACTCTATCCCTCTCAGGCCTCCATTGCTCGCGACCTCAATCGTCATGGACTTATTGAGTCCAACGGTCTTGACGAGTTGAAGAAATGGCAGGAAGAAGATCCCGACTGCGTCGTTGTGATTGAACCCTTGAGGGACGTCGTCCTATGCCGAAATCTCGGTTCGGTTCTGCTCAGGTTGATCGCAAACATCATGTCGGGGCATGAGAACGTCCTTGAGAAAAGCGGGTTCAAGCGTTTCGAAAAGAAACGTCGCTGGTGGATTGCTGGGGAGCTCAAGGATTCCTATTACGTCCTGCCATTCCAGCACAATTCCTCCTTCGATATGACTCTCAACTACTCGACCAAGTGGTTCAAGAACGTCTTTTCCTATATGGTCATTAATCCGCTTGAGACGCGCATCCTCGATCTTAGGCCGAGAAAGAGTAAGGTTCTTTTCGGATCGGTTCCCAACGCGGTTTTGATAACCGCGCAGATAAAGACCGGCGAGGGCGCGCCGTTTTTCGACATCGGCTGGAAGCCGGAGGTCGAGAAGACCCAGCTGTATCTCGGTATCGATGACGGGGGTACCCAGAGAGACGAGGCCATTGCCTTCGTGGAGTCCGTTGCCAAAATGCTGGCCGGGTTGACGACGAAGGACGGCGATCAACTTGGGTGGTCTGTAGGCGGGCCTTCGATCTTCGATGATGTGCCGGTGCCCAGATACCATTTCCACTCGACGGCGGCGGCGATGTTCGGGGCTATCTTCTACCGATACGGCTGTGTCCCCACGACGTGCAAAAATTGCGGAAACGGCATTTTGGTCAAAACCAGGGGGAAGAGGCGCGAGTTCTGTTCTCCGTCGTGCAGGACGCAGTATTCGAATCGAAAGGCGGGGCTCTAGATGAATCCGTTTATCATCGCGGGCGCGGTGTGGCTGGCGGTCGCCACCGCAACCTTGCTGTATCAAGTGGTCCGCAGGAAGCTCGGGGATCGGGACTCGATGGTCGAGGCGTCTTGGCGCGACTTGGCGATGTCGTCGATCGGTTTCGGGCTTCCGTTCGCGGCGCTCGCGCTTGCCGCCGTCGGCGTGGCAACCATCTTTCTTCACTAGGGGTGCGGTAGCATGGCGACGGTGCCCCGTAACAAGGGTAGTTACGCCCCTAGGACGGCTGGTAGCTCTTGGCAGGTAAAGTACCCGCTCGGCTGGAATGAACGCAAGAAGCGTTACGACGAATATCGTGAAGAGGTCGCTTCGGAGGCCGAGGCCATCGCGCTGATCAAAGCCATCAACGACTACGTTTATCACGGGGGCCTTCCGCAAGACGTACCCGAGTGGAGACGCAGGGCAAAAGGACATTCCGAGGGTGACGTCCTAACGCTCGATGGATTCGCCATGTCCTATATCGCGATGCGGGAGAGACGGCGAAAAGTCCAGGAGAGGACCATCGAAAGTAACCGCGAGGCCTGGGCAAGACTCCGGCCGTACCTCGGCGATCTGCCTCTGAGGCGGGTGACGCCCTTCGTCATCGATGAGGCATATGCCTGCATGGGGAGTCCGGGGGACGATAACCTTGCCGGCAAGGTCTACTCCGGAACGACGATTGAGAAAAGTCATGCGTTTCTGCGGCAGCTGCTCAAGGACGCCGTCGAGCGGGGCTACATCGACAAGAATCCCTGCGATTCGATTGACGCTCCCAAAAGGGATACCAAGGAGAAGGTAGCACTCACTTTATTTCAAGCCCAGGCGCTATTTAACTACATAACGAGCCGTCCTCCGGAGGCGCATGCCATTGGCGTGCTGCTTGCGCTGAACTGCGGGCTTAGACTTTCCGAGATGCTCGCGTTGACCTGGCAAGATTATGAAGGCGGCGTGCTGTCTGTGACTAAAGCGCTGAACAAAGAGAAGCAGACGTACAAGTCGACGAAGAACGAAGACAACAGGAGAGTCCCTGTCCCGATGCCGCTCATACCGGTCCTCGATGAGTGGCAGAAGATCCAAAGGCGCATTTACTCGGACAACCTCGGCCTTCGCTGGAGCGAAGACGCGCCCATTGTGAACAGCAGAAATGCAAAGCACATCCTTCAGCGGTCTTTCACACGTTGGTTCGATTCGGCGAGGCTCGAGTATCCGATACCCGATGACTTCGAGTTTCATGGGTTCAGGCATACATACGTGACCTTGTTGAGCCGTGACTGTGGAGTGGACCGGCGGACTGCGAAGAGCATGAGCGGTCACAAGAACGACCAGGCCTTCGATATCTATACTCATACAAACGATGAGTGGCAGCGAAGGGCGGCTAACGAGCTCGGTGATATCTTGCAGCCTAATGACGGGGCCAGAAAATGCTACAACTGCGCTTACTGGGGCGTATCTCCCCTAGACGCCGATCGTGGTGCCTGCTGGAACAACCCCGCCGGGCTAATCGAAGTAAAAGCGGGCGACTCTTGTGGCAAGGGCCTGTTTATCGCCAAAACCGCGAAAGCGTGACGGCGTCGGGATATCCCATTGAAGCTGTCATTTCCGTCATAGGTGTCATTTGCAGACTTGCGTATTGGTTGTTTGTTAATCAGCAGGGGTGATATTAAAGCTGTCCAAATATGGCGGCGGAATCCGATCAGAATATGCTCAGAATGATGATATGAGCAGATAATGAGCAGATAAAAATGCTCGATAATAAATGCATGATACAGCTATTTACCTGCGTAAACGTATAATAGATTCTATAGAGAAAGAGCCGCCCCGCCCTCATAACCCGGAGGTCGTAGGTTCAAATCCTGCCCCCGCGACCAAGAACTTGCAGCTCGTCGGCCTAGCCGGCGAGCTTTTTTGTTATTCCGGGACCGTGTTTTCGGTCCAATTCTCAGCCTCTCAAACAAAATCTCGATCTGTAACATCTAGACCCGATTTGGGCGGCTAGGTGTTACAGATTGAGATGTTGAGTCCCCGCCTGGACGGTTTGTCTAAATCTGTAACACGAGGGACGGATTTTGCCGAGTTGTTGTTATAGATTGAGATTTTCTAGCAGGCGGGTTTGGTTTGTCTCGATCTGTAACAGTAAGACCCAGTTTTGCCGCGTAACTGTTACAGATTGAGATAAACCGAAGGGCCGCCCCGCCCACCCCCATCCACCTGCCGCCACCTGATATTCGCCGATTTTCGTTGTGCCGCTGTACCCCCATGCCATATCCTCTAGACAACTACGCGGCATCATCGCCGCCGCGCCTACAAGAGAGGAATATCCATGACCGCACCTGCATCCAAGCTGCTCCAGCCCATTACGGTTGGCCCCCTTGAGCTCAAGAACCGCATTATGTTCCCGCCGCTGACCACCGGCTACGAGGAGCGCGACGGTTCCATCGGCGAGCGCAGCCTGGCTTTTTATGAGCGCCTGGCCCGTGGCGGCGTGAGCTACATCGTCATCGGCGACGTCGCCCCCGTTATGACCGCAAGCCCCACGCCCAAGCTGGCGACCGACGCCCAGATCCCCACGTTTAAGGCACTGGCCGACGCCGTCCACAAGCACGGCGCCAAGGTTGCGCTGCAGCTGTTCCACCCCGAGTACGACGTGCCCGGTGTCGGCCGCATGGTCATGGAATCCATGGCCGCTGCCAAGGCCGCGCAGGAGGCCAAGGCCGCCGGCGACGAGGAGACCTTTGCCGCCAAGATGGCCGAGTCCAACGAGATCCGCGATCAGGCATACGCCAAGCTGCACCACGACATGCAGCACTTTGTGAACGAGGCGAGCGTAGAGCAGCTCACCCAGATCAAGGAAGCCATCGCTGCCTCGGCCGCCCGCGCGCAGCAGGCCGGCATCGACGCCATCGAGGTCCACGGCGACCGTCTGGTGGGTTCGCTGTGCTCGGCCATCCTCAACCAGCGCACCGACGAGTACGGTGGCTCGTTCGAGAACCGCGTTCGCTACGCGCTGGAGGTCGTCGCCGCCATTAAGGAGGCCGCGCCGCAGCTGATGGTGGAGTACAAGCTCCCCGTGATTATGGAGAACCCCGACGGCACGCCGCGCGGCAAGGGTGGCCTGCAGCCCGACGAGGCCTGCGAGTTCGCCAAGCTGCTCGAGGGCGCGGGCATCGACATGATCCAGGTCGCGCAGGCCAACCACACCGGCAACATGGGCGATACCATTCCGCCCATGGGCGCCATGCCCTACAACTGGACGCTGCCCGTGGCCGAGCGCGTCAAGGCCCTGGTCTCCGTGCCGGTGGCAACCGTGGGCCGCGTTGTCTCGGTCGAGGCCGGCGAAAAGATTCTGGAAGACGGCGCCGCCGACATCATCGCCTATGGCCGCTCGCTCATGTGCGACCCCGACATTGCGCTGAAGGCCGCCACGGGCGAGCCCATTCGCGAGTGCCTCAACTGCAACAAGGGCTGCGTCGATGCGATTCAAAACCGCAAGTACATCTCGTGCGTGCTCAATGCCGAGAACGGCGACGAGGCGACCATCGCCATTAAGCCGGGCGAGGGCGACAAGAAGATCGCCGTGGTGGGCGGCGGCATCGCCGGCCTGGAGGCTGCGCGCGTGGCGGCCAAGCGCGGCTACGACGTGACCGTCTACGAGGCGAGCGATCATCTGGGCGGCCAGATTGTGCTGGCGGCCGCGCCTCCGCGCAAGGACGAGATCATGCGCTCGGTCGAGTATTACGAGAAGATTCTGCCCGGCCTGGGCGTGAAGGTTGAGCTCAACCATGCCGCTACCGCTGAGGACCTCAACGCCGCCGACGCCGCGATTGTGGCCGTGGGCGCGCACGACGTGGTCATCCCCGTTCCGGGCGCCGACTCGGACAAGGTCGTCTCGAGCTGGGACGTGCTGGCCGGCAAGGTGGAGCTCAGCGGCCGCGTCGCCGTCATTGGCGGTGGCCTGGTGGGCACCGAGACTGCCGAGTATCTGCTGCAGCACGGCTGCGAGGTGGCGATCGTGGAGATGCTCGACAAGATTGCCGCGGGCGAGTCCGAGACCATTCTGCCGCTGATTATGAGCGACTTTGCAGAGCACAACGTGGAGCAGCATGTTAAGACCCGCCTGACCGTCATTACCGACGAGGGCGTGGAGGCTGTTCGCACCACCGAGGACGGCGCCGAGGAGCCGGTGAAGATCGCCTGCGATTACGTGGTGATGGCCGTGGGCTCCAAGGCCAACGCGTTTGACCTGGATGGCGTGACGGTGCCCGTGACCTGCGTGGGCGACTGCTCGGGTGAGCGCACCGCCGACATTGCGAGCGCCATTCGCACGGCGTATCACGCGGCCAACGAGCTGTAGTTGAACATCGCGGCCAGGCGGGGCGGTAGCACGGATCCGTCTCGCCCGGCTGTGTCCCGTCGGGTGTCAACCGGTGCGGGGCCTGCAAGCGCAGCAGGTCCCGCCCTTTTTGTTTTGCTCCGATGAATGGCAATGCGCGGTAATCATGAGGAGTGAGGACGTCTACTGCCTTGCAGATCACTCAAAAATATTGGGGGAGGGGTTAATAACTATATCCTCTATACCAAAGGACATAAAGAGATGCCAATTTTGTTGACAAGCGAATGACGATTAGCTGCGAGTCAGCTACCAGCGTAAATAATCGATAAAGAAATGTCGTAATTTGGTGCCAAATGCCCAGATAACGCCGCGTCTATTTTAATTAACTGCTTTGAGCAAACAGTAAAATGCTACTATCTAACTTGCACGTAAGAAAGCAGATTAACGGCTAAGGCTAAGAAGTGGCAGGTATGTCGGAAGCAACTAGGACTCGCACGCATGCGCCCGAGGTTAGGCAGCGCGCCGTCGAGATCCTCCAAGAGGGGGTCGGTCATCGCGCTCTCGCCGCGGAGCTTGGCATTCCCCAGGCCACGGCTCGTCAGTGGGCCCGCGCGTATGCCGTGGGCGGTGTCGACGCCGTTCTCAACGCCGGTTCGCATCATCATACCTATTCGTACGACGTCAAGCTCGCTGTGGTTAAGGACCGTCTGGAAAACGGCTTGACGGTTCGCGAGGCCATGATCAAGCACAAGATTCCCAGCGAGTCTTCGGTCAAGGCTTGGTGCCGTCAGTACCGCGAGAGCGGTGAGGCCGCACTGGTCGATAAGCCGCGCGGTCGCAAGCCGCGCGTTAAAAAGGCAGAATAGCAAACGGGATGGTGCGCCCACAGGGGCGCATTTTTCTTGCCGCCTCTCTGCTCCAAAGCGGACGTGCCCTTACTCCGTACGCCTAAAACTCCCCAGTTGACCGAAAACCCGCTGCCGCTACTCATCAATTGAGCTATAACGTTAAACAATTGCAGCGTTTTTGCATGGGGGAGTGATGGTATGACGCTACTGTATTTCCTTACCCTGTTTCCGCTGGTACCGGCGCTGGGCATGCTGCTCGCGCGCGGTGACCGCGCCCGCGATGCGGTGGGGCTCATAGGTTCCGGCATTATTATGGCGGTGACAGTTGTAGTCGCCGTCATGTTTTTTGGCACGGGCCCGCAGAGCTTTGAGGTTGCCCCCGGCACCTCACATGTGCTCTCGATCATCAGCTCCGTCATCGACGTCATCCTGTGCGCCGTCATCCTGTACAACGCGTACAAATATAGGAACGCGCTCACCACGGTGCTCGGCATAGTCCAGCTGGTGGGTTCGCTCGCCTTTGCAGCCATGACGTTGCCCGCGGCCGAAGCCGTCACGGCAACGCCGCTCTACCTGGACTACATGAGCGTGATTATGGTGCTCGCCGTCGGCATCGTCGGCAGCCTCATCTGCGTGTATGCCCTGGGCTACATGAAGGATTTCCAAGCGCACGATGAGCACGAGGCCGCGCTGCACGGGCAGACCGCGCCCGACCGTCGCCCGCAGTTCCTGGCGCTTATGTTCCTGTTCCTCTCGGCCATGTTCGTCATCGTGACGAGCGACAACCTTGAGTGGCTGTTCTGTGGCTGGGAAATCACCACCGTGTGTTCGTTCCTCATGATTGGCTATACGCGTACGCCCGAGGCCATCAAGAACGCCTTCACCCAGATCATCCTCAACATGCTGGGCGGCATCGCGTTTTTGGCTGGACTCATGTACCTGCACGTTAACGACATGCCGCTGACCATTTCGGGCATGATCGAGCTTTCCGGCGCTGGCACCGCGCAGTCCGCGCTGCTGGTGATGCCGGTCGTTCTGCTGTCGCTCGCCGCGCTCACCAAGGCCGCACAGATGCCGTTCCACACTTGGCTGTTGGGTGCCATGGTTGCCCCCACGCCCACGAGCGCCCTGCTGCATTCGTCCACCATGGTCAAAGCCGGCGTGTTCCTGATGGTCAAGCTGAGCCCGCTCTATGCCATCTATCCCGTGACCGGCTTTATGGTCACGAGTGTGGGTGCCATCACGTTTTTGCTTGCTGCCCTTATGGCCATCTCGCAGAGCAACGCCAAACGCGTGCTCGCGTACTCCACCATTTCCAACTTGGGCCTCATCAGTGCCTGCCTGGGTGTCGGCGCGCCCGAGGCCGTATGGGCGGCCATCTTCCTGATCCTGTTCCACACGGTGGCCAAGTCGCTGCTGTTCCTGTGCGTGGGCACGGCCGAGCATCATATCGGCAGCCGCGATATCGAGGACATGGACGGTATGTTCAGCCGCATGCCGCACCTGACGCGTCTGATGATGCTGGGCATCATGGGTATGTTTGTGGCACCGTTTGGCATGCTCGTGTCCAAGTGGGGCGCCCTGGTGGCGTTTGCGCAGACTGGCAACGTGCTCATGATCATGGTGCTCGCCTTTGGCTCGGCCGCGACGTTTTACTTCTGGGGCAAGTGGCTTGCCAAGCTTTCGGGCGTCGACCCCACGGCTCAAAACGTTGAGGTCAATGTCCATAAGACCGAATGGATGGCGCTCAACACCATCGCCGCGCTGCTGATTCTGTGCTGCGTGGCGTTCCCGGTTATCTCGAGCGGCCTGGTGTCGCCTTACTTGGCCATGGTGTTTGGCCGCGTGCCGTACGTTATTGGCAAGGACGCCATGTATCTGATGGTGGTTATCGTGGCGTTTATCGCCGTGGTGCTGCTGACGTCGTTCCGCGTGAGCAATAAGCCGCACGTCAACGTGTACCTTTCGGGCGTGGGAACCGACAAATATCGCCATTTCCGCGGCTCGATGGGACACGAGGTGAAGGCCGAAAAGCGCAATTGGTACTCGGAGGACGCCCTTGGCGAGAAGCGCATTGGCCCCGCGGGTAGCGTCGTGTGCTGCAGCATTATCTTGTTCGCGCTGCTGTGTTGCGCGTGGATTGGGCCCGAGCGGCTTGCCATGAGTGCGCCCTCGGTGCTGCGCGGCAAGTATTTCGAAGGTTCGGGCGTCGTGGGCATCTTTATTGGCACCGTGGTGTTTGCCCTGCTGGCGCCGCTTGTGGGCGGCCTGATCGACGGTCTTGACCGTAAGCTTTCGGCTCGCATGCAGGGCCGCGTGGGCCCGCGCTTGCTCCAGCCTTTCTACGACGTTGCCAAGCTGCTGCGCAAGGCCCCTGCCAGCGTAAACACCATGGACGACACCTATATGGCGTGCGCGCTCATCTTTACCGTGGTGGGCGGCGGCATCTTTGTGTCGGGCTCCAACACGCTGTTGTGCGCCTTTATGGTGACGCTCGCCGCGATCTTTGTGGTGCTGGCGTCCGCCTCGACGCAAAGCCCGTTTGCCCAGGTCGGCGCCGATCGCGAGCTGCTGCAGGTTATGAGTTACGAGCCCGCCGTTCTGCTGATGAGCGTGGGCCTGTACCTTGCCACCGACAGCTTCGATTCCATCGCCGTGACGGGGCAGTCGGCCCCCATCATCGTGTACAGTGCGCCCATTTTCCTCGCACTGCTCGCGGTGCTTACCATCAAGCTGCGCAAGTCGCCGTTCGATCTTTCGTACTCGCATCACGCGCATCAGGAGATCGTCCAGGGCGTCGCCACCGAGATGAGCGGCGGCACGCTGGCCAAGATGACCCTTATGCACTGGTGCGAGACCGTGCTGTTTTTGATGTGGGTGGGCATGTTCTTTGTCTGGGACAGCCCGGTGAGCTGGCTGGCCGCTCTGGTCGTGATGGCCGCGACGTACTTTGTCGAGGTCCTGATCGATAACACCTTCGCACGCAGCACCTGGCGCAGCTGCTTTAAGCTCGGATGGGGCGTGGCGCTGGTGTTTGGCCTGCTCAACCTTATGCCCATCCTCGTCGACGTGTTTATTTAGGAGGCGGCATCCATGGATCATAAAATGTCGCGCTCGCCGTGGGTTATTCATTACGACGGCTCGAGCTGCAACGGATGCGATATCGAGGTGCTGGCCTCGCTCACGCCGTTGTTCGATGCGGAGCGTTTTGGCGTGGTCAACACCGGCAACCCCAAGCATGCGGATATCTTTTTGGTAACGGGTTCGGTCAATGCCCAGAACCTGCCCGTCGTGCGCCAGATCTACAACCAGATGCTCGAGCCCAAGTGCGTGGTGGCCTGCGGTATCTGCGCGTGTTCGGGCGGCGTATTCCGCGATGCCTATAACGTGATCGGCGGCGTGGACCGCGCGATTCCCGTGGACGTGTACGCGCCCGGATGCGCCATTCGCCCCGAGACCGTGATCGATGCCATCGTGGAGGCGTGCGGCATCCTGGACCAGAAGGAGGCCGTGATGCGCGCCGGCGGCGATCCGCTTACCGTGGGCGGTGCCGCTGCCTGGGACGGTGGCGTTGAGCTGGGCGAGGACGGGTTTGTGGCCGTTGCGGGGGCTGACGGTGCCGGTGACGCGCCTGCCGGGAAGCCCGCCGCGCCCGCTGCTGGCGACGCGCCTGCTGGGACGCCCGCCGCACCCGCCGCTGCAAAGGAGGCCGAGTAATGCAAAAGGCTATCTATACCACCGTTGGGATCGACGGGCTCCTGTCGCATGTCCAGGCGCTCAAGGGCGTCGGCGCGCGCTTTGTGCAAATGCACGCCGAGCGCAACGTTGACGACGGCACGTATCGCCTGCTCTATACGTTTATCAACGTTCGCGCTGCTCAGGAGCATATTGCGCAGGACGGCAGCTATGCGATCGAGAACCTGGTGGTTGAGGGCATCGACCAGTACCAGGAGATTCCGTCCATCAGCTCGTACTATCCGGCGGTATTCCCGTTTGAGAACGAGGCCCACGACTTATTTGGTCTTGCCATCACCGATATGCAGATCGACTTTAAGGGCTTTTTCTACCAGGTCTCGACTGCCGAGCCCATGAGTGTGATCACGCCCGAGGCGAAAGCCGCGCGCGAGAAGGCCATGAAGGTCCGCGCCGCTGCCGAGGCCAAGGCGCGCAAGGCCGCGGCCGAGAAGGCCGCTGCCGCGGGGGAGGGCTCTGCGGGCGCCGGCGATGCCGCGGGCGCCGCTGCTCAGCCCGCTGCGGCTGCCGGCTCCGATGCTCAGCATGATGAGGCTGCTGCGAAGGCCGCGCTCAAGGCCGCCGAGATGGAGGCAAAGCTCGCCGCCATGGATCCCGAGAAGGCGGCCAAGGTCCGCGCGGCGCTTGCCGCCAAGGCCGCCCGCGACAAGCAGAAAAAGGAGGCGTAAGGTCCATGGCACATCGCTCCGTTATTCCGTTTGGCCCGCAGCACCCGGTGCTGCCCGAGCCGCTTCATCTGGACCTGGTGATCGAGGACGACCGCGTCATCGAGGCAATTCCGCAGATCGGCTTTGTGCACCGCGGACTCGAGAAGCTCACCGAAAAGCGCGACATGCATCAGTTTGGCTACATCGCCGAGCGTATCTGCGGCATTTGCGCCGTGGGCCACAGCTGCGGCTATGCCAGCGCCTGCGAGCACATGCTCGACATCAAGGTGCCCGGTCGCGTGCAGTATATCCGCACCATCTTGCATGAGCTTTCGCGCATCCACTCACATCTGCTGTGGCTGGGCCTGCTCGCCGATGCCTTTGGCTTTGAGGCGCTGTTCTACCGTTCATGGACGCTGCGCGAGCAGATTCTCAAGATCTTTGAGAGCACGTGCGGCGGTCGCGTGATCCTGTCGATTAACGAGATCGGCGGCCTTAAGCACGATATCGAGGATTCCGAGCTGGCGGGCATTGTCCAGACGCTCGATGCCATGCGTCCCGACTACGAGGCCCTGGTGCATACGTTTTTGGACGACGACAGCTGCGGCGAGCGCCTGCATGGCGTGGGTGTGATCAGCAAGAAGGATGCGTTGGATCTGTCGATGGTCGGCCCGTTCGGCCGCGCCTCGGGCGTGGACTACGACGTGCGCATGTTCGGTGACGGCGCCTATGCGGATTTGGCCGCGTTTGAGCCCATCGTTGCCACCGACGGCGATTGTTATGACCGCTGCCAGGTGCGTTGTGCCGAGGTCACGCAGGCCATGGATATCATCAAGGAGCTTGTGGATAAGATTCCGCACGACGGTATCGGCGGGCGCACCAAGCTTACGCCAGCCGACGGCGCGCGCGGCGAGGTTGTGATTGAGCAGCCGCGCGGTGAGGCGTATTACTATGTGCGCGGCAACGGCACCAAGAATCTGGACCGTTTCCGCGTGCGCACGCCGACGTCGCAGAACCTGGCGGGTCTGACACATGCGCTGCAGGGCGTGCTCCTTGCCAACGTGCCCATGATTATCCTGACCATCGACCCCTGCATTAGCTGCACGGAAAGGTAGGCGCGGCATGAGTTTGCTGACATTTGCCAAGACGGCCTTGGGTTCTATGGTTAAGCAGCTGGTCACGGTGTGCTATCCGCAGGAGGAGCTGGCAACGCCCGAGCGCTTGCGCGGACATATCGTCAACGACATGGACGTGTGCATTTGCTGCGGCATGTGCGCGCGGCGTTGCCCGGCAGGTGCGCTTGCGGTCGATCGTAAGGGCGGAACGTGGTCAATCGACCCGTATGCTTGCGTGGTGTGCGGCGAGTGCATCGAGAGCTGCCCCAAGCATTGTTTGACTATGGACACCGCCCGTACTCCAGTTGCGGCGAACAAGACTCCCACGGTAGAAACCAAGCCGGAGTAGCGAGGAAATGAGGGCCGGTGGGGCAAAAATGCCCGCCGGTCCTCATTCGCATTCGTTTACCTGCAAAAATCCCGTGTCTCAACTTTGGTGAGACATTTGTCTCACACTCAAAACCGAATCTGGAACGTGTGTCACCTGCTCAAATGGTGTCTCATTCCGTAACTTTAGGCTGATGCAAGGTCTGAGCCTGCGAGAAGGGAGACGCGATGGGTAAGTACACGAGGGGTCTCTTGGCGGTGATACTGGCCGTAGTGCTGGTATTGCCGGCTGCAGCATTTGCCATGCTGCCCGAGGCCAACGCCAGGTCCAGCACCGGTATGGACGGACCGGAAGCGACAAAGATAGTCGATCACGACACCAGCAACCATTGGAAGTTCTGGGCGGGCGGCTATGACGGCAGCAAGGTCACGACGCAAAACGTCGGCCGAATTTGGACGGATAAGACGGTCCAAGCAATCGATGACGGGAAATCGGACTTTTTGACTACGCTTTCGGCGATGTCTTCGACATCCGATACGACGTCGCTGGTTTCCAAGCCGCTCGACATCGTGATGGTGCTCGATGCCTCTGGCTCAATGGATGATCCTATGGGTGGTAAAGGGTCCCCTAAGCGTATCGTTGCGCTCAAGAATGCTGCCAACCACTTTATCGACACCATTGCCGAGCAAAACAAGAACGTTAAGGACGCGAGCAAGCAGCACCAGGTTGCCATCGTAAAGTTTGCGGGTAAGAAGAGCGATAAGGTCGGTAATGATACATACCGCTCCGACCGCAACACCTACAACTACTCGCAGACGATGCAGAAGTTGACGGCGTGCTCGGGTGATGGCGCAATGAGCCTCAAGAACACGGTTAATTCAATCGAGCCTGCTGGCTCTACTCGTGCCGACTATGGCATGGACCTGGCCAAGGGCATCGCTGGTCGTGAAGACGCCCAGAAGATCGTTGTGTTCTTCACCGATGGCTCTCCTACGAGTTCTAATGGTTTTGAGGCCGAGGTTGCTAAGGATGCCATCAATATCGCCAAGACCATAAAGAGTGGCGGGGCGACCATTTATACCATCGGTATCTTCAACGGTGCGAAGCCGGGCGACGATCCAACAAGCAGCCGCACGAGCAACGAGAATAAATTCATGCATGCCGCGTCGAGTAACTATCCGGATGCCACATCGTCCGTAAGCCATGGCTTTTTTGGAACTGAGGAGTGGAATGTCAATTTCGGCAACCCCGTTGCCGGTGCTAGCTACTACAAGTCGGCGACCAACGCCGCTGAGCTTGATCAGGTCTTTAAGGACATCTCGAGTGCCATTACGTCGGGCAAGGGTTTCCCGACCAAGGTCGAGGGCAACAATCCCAACGGTTCCGGCTACATCACATTCGAGGACGAGCTGGGCGCCTTTATGCAGGTCGATAGCTTTACCGGTGCCGAGTACAACGGCAAGACCTATGGCGCCGCCACCAAGTCGACCGATGGCAATATCGATACCTATACGTTTGATGGCGAGCTCGCCCATCTCGTAATTACGGTTGATCGCGCGGACGAGAAAAACTCTCGGCGCGGCGACATCGTGACGGTCAAGATTCCCGCATCGCTCATTCCGCTGCGCCGCTTTACCGTTGACGAGTCGGCGGGCACGTTCGTGGTTGACTCCACGGATGCCATCTCGCCTATCCGCGTTGCATATGCATCGAGTGTAAAGGCTATTGCACGCAAAAACCTGTTTACTCCCAATAACGTACCGGGACTGCAGGATTACATCAATGAGCACAAGGACGCCGATTCCAATACCGTTAGCTTCTACGCCAACAAGTGGACCGGCGACGATGCGGGTGATACGGTCGCGAGCTTTGAGCCTGCTGCTACGAACAGCTACTACTACTTCCAAAAGCTAACGCCCGTCTATACGGACGCAGCTTGCACCAAGCTTGCAACGGAAAAGCCTTCGGGCTCTAAGACCTATTGGTACAAAGATGAGTTTATGGCGCAGAACTCGTCGGGTGCGCCGTACGATGATTCCGTTTCGATCCCGATTAAGGGAAGCGAGCTTGAAAGCTTTGAAGGCGCTTTAGTAAAGGATGGCGACCACTGGTCGATTAAGGCTGGTACTGCGCGCCTCGCCTTTATCAATCAGCTCCACACCACCAAGGAACGTGTGGGCGGAAACCCGACTGACACCGCACGCGACGTAATCAATCCCCAGTGGAACAACACGAAGGTTGTTTCCGGCGCGACGAAGGTCAATGTTTATCTGGGCAACAACGGCAAGATTAGCTTTACGCTCAATACCACGCCGACAACGTTGGCAACTGCCGACTTTGGCCTGACCAAGGTGCTCGAGGGTCGCGACTGGACGGATGAGGACAAGTTTGAGTTTGGCCTGACGTCTGAGAACAGTGCCCCGATGCCTGCGTCCAAGACTGCGACTGCGACCAAGGGCCATGCGGACATTAGCTTTGGCGAGATTGCCTATGACAAGCCGGGCACGTATGTCTACAAGGTTAGCGAGAAGTATGCCGGAACCACGGTCCATGGCATCGCCTACAGCAAGAACGTTGCAGAGTTCACCGTGACGGTGAAGCCCAACGCAAAGGGCGAGCTCGAGGCTTCCGTGAAGAAGACCTCGGGCGAGGCCGAGTTCAAGAACACCTATACCGCCAATCCCGCCGAGTCGAGCGTCACCGATCAGATTACAGTTACCAAGGTCCTGACCGGGCGCGACCTTACGGCCGGCGAGTTCAGCTTTGAGCTGCGCGAGGTTAAGGGCGAGGATTCTGAGCTTATCGAGACCGTTGTGAACGCTGTCGACGGTAAGGTGACGTTCAAGCCCATCAAGTACACCGAGATCGGCCAGCACACCTACACGCTGCACGAGGTTGAGGGCGACGCCGGTGGTATTGCCTACGACAACACGGTCTACACCATCGTGACGACCATTGCCGACAACGGCAAGGGCCAGCTGGTGGCTACGCATGAGCTGGAGGGCGCCGAGGACGTTAAGAGCATCGAGTTCAAGAACGCTTACAATCTGACCCCCAAGAGCTTCAGCGTCACCGATAAGATCGCCGCGACCAAGTCCCTGACCGGGCGCGCGCTTGCGGCCGGCGAGTTCTCCTTCGAGCTCGTCGAGGGCGACAGTGTCGTCGCCACCGGCACCAACGACGCCAGCGGCAACATCACGATGAGCGCCGTGAAGTACACCGAGGCCGGCAAGCACACCTACACGCTGCGCGAGGTCAAGGGCGGAACCACCAGCAAGGGTATCACCTACAGTGACGCCAAGTACACTATCGAGACCACCATCACGGACAACGGCGACGGCACCCTCAAGGCCGAGCATGTCCTGAAGGGCACCGAGCCCGCCGAGTTCAAGAACTCCTACAGTGTGACCCCGATCGACGCAGAGCTCGACTTTGACCTGAGCAAGGCCATCGACGGCCGCGACTGGACGGATGCAGACAAGTTCAGTTTTACCATCACGGCCCCCGAGGGCGCCCCGCTGCCCGATCCCGCAACCGTAACCGTGAACAAGAAGGACGCGAAGGATGGCGTCGCCGCCATCAAGTTCGGAAAGATTCACTACACGGCTGCCGGAACCTATAAGTACGAGATCCGCGAGAACGCGGGCAACGCGGCGGGCATGACGTATGACTCTCATGTCGCGACCGCCGAGGTGGCTGTGACCGAGGACGGCGAGGGCAACCTGACCGCCAACGTCACCAAGAAGGAGAATGGACGCTTTACCAACAGGTACCACATTGAGCTCAACTACACCGCGGCCGGCGGCCTTAAGCTCAGCAAGACCCTCTCCGGACGTCCCATGACCGAGGGCCAGTTTACCTTTACCGTGACGCCCGCCGACGCGGCTTCTGCCAACGCGCTTGGCCTGCTGCCCGGAGCCAACAACTTCAAGTCCCCTGCGACGGCAGAGGCAACGGTCGGCCTGATCGACATCCTGGCTGGCCATGAGGTCAAGTTTACGCAGGCTGACGCCGGCAAGACCTTCACGTACACCGTAGCCGAGAAGAATGATGGCAAGCCCGGTTACACCTACGACGACGCCGTGCGTACCGTGACGATCGCCGTCGCCGATGACGGTGCCGGTACGCTTACCGCCACGACGACCGTCTCCGGCGGTCCCGAGGGTACGCATACGACGGTCCACAAGAGCGGTGAGAACAAGGTCGAGAGTGCCCTGGTTCCGTTCCACAACAGCTACAGCGCTACGACCAATACGCCTGGTGGTACCGCTGCTCAGGTTGTCGCCACCAAGACCCTGACCGGTCGTCCGATGGCCGACGGCGAGTTCTGGTTCGGCATTGCCTATCAGGGCGAGCTTGTGGGCTACGAAAACCTCAAGCCTAATATCGGCGGGCATGTGAGCTTTGATGCGCTGCACTACGACACCGAGATGCTTGCCAATCTTGAGGCGGCTGGGCTTGCCCATCGTACCGACAAGGACGGTAAGCTCGCTTGGACCATTAACTACACGGCCTACGAAGATTTATTCGGGCTGCCGAATGGCGTTTCCGCTACAACGTGGAGCTTTGGCTTTAAGGTTATCGTTGTCGACAACGGTGACGGTACCCTGACGGCAACGGTCGACTACGGTGGCGTCGAGCCCTTGTTCGAAAACGTCTACGGCGCCGAGGCCGTGGATGCCGCACTCATCGGCACCAAGAAGCTCCAGGCAGCCGAGGGCCTGGCCCCGGCCGACATCGCGGGTAAGTTTACCTTTACCGTGACCGCTGACGAGGCGGGTGCCCCGATGCCCGAGCGCACGACCGCAACCAACGACGCGGCCGGCAACGTGGACTTTGGCAAGATCCACTTTACGCTCGAGGACCTCAACCGCGCCCTGGGCGTGACGGACGATGCGACCGATAAGGCCGAGGCAGACGAAGCTGACGAGGCTGAGGCCGACGAGGCAGAGGCTGAAGAGGCCGACGCCGACGCTGATGCCAACGCCGACGAGCCCAGCGACGAGTCCGAGCCCGCAGATCCCGCTGCCCCGCGCTCGCACACCTTTACCTACACGGTGGCCGAGTCCGGTAGCGCCCCTGGCGTGACCAACGACACCAACGCCACGCGCAAGGTTTCCTACACCGTGACCGATGACGGTGCCGGACATCTGATCGTCAAGCGCGACGGCGGCGACGGTGCGGCCTTTACGTTCACCAACACGTACGGCGTGGCACCTACCGATTCTTCCGTGACCGATCAGGTCAAGACGGTTAAGCGTCTGACCGGCCGCGACCTTGCAGCTGGCGAGTTCACGTTTGAGCTGCTCGAGGACGGTGTGGTTGTCGCTAGCGGTACCAACGACGTCAACGGTAACGTTACGCTGAGCCCGATCCGCTACGAGGCACCCGGCACGCACACGTACATGCTGCGCGAGGCTTGCCCCAACGCGCTCGGCCTGTACAAGGGCGTCACCTATGACGGCACGACCTACACCGTCGTGACCACCGTCTCCGACAACGGCGACGGCACGCTGACCGCGACGCACAAGCTCGAGGGAACCACCGAGTCGGCTGGCTTTACCAACAAGTATCACGCCATGCCTACGCAGGTTTCCATCGGCGCGGTCAAGGTGCTCGAGGGACGCGAGCTCAAGAAGGACGAGTTTAGCTTTAAGCTCGTTGGCGAGGACATCGAGTCCACCGTCACCAACGATGCCGACGGCAAGATCAACTTCGACAAGTTCGAGTACGACGAGCCTGGTACGTACGTCTACACCATCAGCGAGGTCAAGGGCGACGAGGCCGGTATGACCTACGACAAGTCCGTCTTTACCGCGACCGTCAACGTGGCCGATGACGGCGAGGGTAACCTCAAGGCGAATGTCGCCTTTGCCAAGGGCGATAAGAGCGTCGAGGGTATCGTGTTCAACAACACGTACAAGAAGCCCGAGACGCCCGTGCCGACGCCCGATCCCGGCACGCCCAAGACCGTGACGAACATCGTCAAGACGGTCAAGGGTTTCCTGCCCACCACAGGCGACCAGCAGGCTGCCGCTCTGCTTATGGCATTTGTCATCGCCATGGCCGGTGTCGGTGCCCTGGTCTGGGGTATCCGTAAGCGTTAGGCACGCTGGTAGCGCCCGGGGCCAAAAGGCCCCGGGCGGCCGGCGGGGAGCCAGAAATGTAGCCCCCACCCCACCCCCAGCCGCCACGGAGGCATCTCCCTCCTCCGTGACGGCATTTTTGTGCGTGGGGGAGGTGGGTGCGCCACGAAATCGGCCCATCTACTACGTTTGGCCCCTTACCTCCAACCATGCCAAAAAACGCCAAAACATAACCGCAGGTAGAACGCCTGCGGTTATGCTCAAAACGAAGGTATGGTCAGGGGTGTCGAGTCAAACGTAGTAGATGGGCCGGTTTCGTGGCGCGCGGTTCCGGCTGATCCCTTGGGGGCGGAGGAAAACGGATCATTTTGGTCCCGTGAGGCTGGCGGAGGCACTCGTGCAGGGCCGCCCGAACAAAACTATGCCGGTTTACGGGGCTGAGTTACGAGTCTCCAACCATGCCGATATTCGTGAAAATAAAACCGCAGGTAGACGAGCCGTCATTTTGCAGAAAACGCGGGTATGGATGGGGGTCCTGAGTTTGGCCCCGTAAACCGGCATAGTTTTGAAATGGCCTTAAATCGGTAGCAGCCATTTTGCTATGCCGGAACGGTCGGTCTTCGGGCAACTACCCTCGCAGGTAGGCGATAGCGATCTGCGTGCGGTTGCGCAGGCCCATCTTTGCCAGGATTGAGCTGATGTGGTTGCGCACGGTGCCTTCGCCCATGTAGGCGGTGGCGGCGATCTCTTTGTTGTCGAGGCCGCGGGCGATGAGTTCGGCGACTTCGAACTCGCGGTCGGTCAGGCTGGCGAAGGCTGCGGGCCGGCGGGGCGTGCCCGCCTCGACGTCCGTTCCGTCAAAATCGATGTCCTCGATCGCCTTGCCCTCGAGCACGCGCTTGCCAGCCATGACCTGCGCCAACGCTGGTGGAATGGCGGCGACATCGGTTTTAATCAGGTAGCCGCGGGCGCCCAGTTTAAGCGCCGACACAATGTACTCGTCATCCGAGAATGTCGTCAAAAACACCACGCGTGCCGTGGGTTCGTGCTCAAGGATCTCGCGTGCCGCCGATAGGCCGTCGCGTTCCGGCATCTGAATGTCGAGCAGCGCGATATCGGGTGCGTGTTCGGCATAGAGCGAAACCGCGTCGTTGCCGTTGGCGCCGGTACCCACTACCTCGATCTGCGGCTGGGCGCCCAGGATAATCTTGAGCGAATCGACCACTAAGCGGTCGTCGTCGACAACGATGAGCCTCATCGGTCCTCATCTCCTTGCTGTTTGGGGACGGTGGCAAACACGCGCCAGCCGGGGGCGCCGGCGCGCAGGCCGGCGGTGAAGGTTCCGCCAAGCGCCTCGACGCGCTCGCGCATGGAGGCGAGCCCCATGCCTTCTACGACGTTGCTGCTGCTCGCCGGGGTCGCGTCCGCGCCATCATCGGTAACGATGAGCTGGTAAAACGACGGATGCTCCATGCATCGTACGGTGACGGTCTGGGCGCAAGCGTGGCGCATGGCGTTGGAAAGCGCCTCGCGCAGGACCGCCGCAAAACAGTTGGCGACGTTTGCGGGTGCATGCTCGGCCAAAACTTCAAGCTCAATCTGCGGGCCGCCGTCCGAGCGCGCGCCTTCAACAATGCGTTCGAGCTGCACGGAAAGGTCGACGGCGTTGTCGTTGAGCGCGTGGACGCTGGTGCGCACAAGCTGGAGCGCCTCGTCAACCGTGCGTTTGACGTCGGCGAAATCGGCGGCAACCCTGGGCTCGTCGGCGTGGACCACGCGTAGGGCTTCGGCCTGCAGTGAGGCGCGCGTGAGCTGGTGCCCGACGTTATCGTGGATCTCGCGCGCGATGCGGGCGCGTTCGGCGAGCGTCGCGAGCTCGACTTCGTAGTCCTGGCGGTCGGCAAGGTCACGGTTGCGCGCTTCGAGCGCGAGGGCTCGTTCTTGCAGCTCGTCGCGGGTACGGCGCATGCGCTGCTGTTCGCGCTCCAACTGGGCGGTACGTAGCGATAGCAAGGTGGCGGCAACCGAAAGGATAGCGGTCAGCAGGAGCGTTCGGGTGGTGAGCGCGCCGCCGCGAAGGTCCGCGGCAAGCGCGCAGACAAACACGGCGCCAATCGCCAGCGCGGGCCAGATGCGTTCACGGCGCACGCGTCGCGCGATGTCATAGAGGGCGAGAGGCGCAAACGGCACAAACGTCGGCACGAAGACAGCCGCGATGATGTAAGCGTAACTTGCGGTCTCGCTCGCACGGCGGGCGCGGTTTCCCTGTGCGACCTCGGCCAGCGAGGTGGCAATAACGCCAAGGCAAAACGCCGCGACCAGGCGAGCGTCCACAGCAAGACCCATGGCGGCCGCAATACAGCACGCCAGCACGATCGATTTGTCGAAAAGCCTGTTCATACGGGTATTGTACGCGAAGCTGCGCGTGGTGGAGGGGGCCGCCTGCGCAACCGTGACATTCCTCCCGCGCGGCAAAGCGGGGGCGTCGGCGGGCCGCGCGACCGAGCCCCCGCACTCGTGACAAAGCTCACTGGTGCGCGCCGTCCGCTCCTGCGATGATGCAATCGTACCGGGCCGCAATCAACGGAAGGACCGACTCATGACAGACATCGTCCACGTCGAAAACCTCGTCAAGCGCTACGACGATCTTATCGCGCTCGACCACTTTAACCTGAGCATCGCCCCCGGCGAGATCTTTGGTCTGCTGGGCCCCAACGGCTCGGGCAAGACCACGTCCATCAACTGCATTCTGCAGCTGCTCGCCTACGACAAAGGCGCCATCGAGCTGTTCGGCGAGCCCATGACGCCCGCCCGCTACGACCTCAAGCGCCGCATCGGCGTGGTGCCGCAGCAGGTGGCGGTGTTTGACGAGCTTACGGTGCGCGAGAACATCGACTATTTCTGCAGCCTTTACGTCAACGACCGCAAGCGCCGCCGCGCGCTGGTGGACGAGGCGATCGACTTTGTCGGGCTGGGCGACTTTACCAAGTTTCGCCCCGGCAAGCTCTCGGGCGGCCTGGCGCGTCGCCTCAACATCGCCTGCGGTATCGCGCACGAGCCCGAGCTCATCTTTTTTGACGAGCCCACGGTGGCGGTCGACCCGCAGAGCCGCAACGCCATCCTGGAGGGCATCTGCCGCCTGCGCGACGAGGGCGCCACGGTGGTGTATACCAGCCATTACATGGAGGAAGTCGAGCAGATTTGCAGCCGCATCATGATCATGGACGGCGGCCGCGTGCTGGCGCAGGGCACCAACGACGAACTCAAGCGCATGATTCAGATGGGCGAGCGCGTGACCGTCGAGGTCGGCGCCGTCGAGACCGCCACGGTTGAGCGCCTGCGCGCCCTCGAGCATGTGCTTTCGGTTGGGCTGTCGGGCGGCGAGCTCGTCTGCACCTGCGAAGCGAGCCCGCACAATCTGGTCGACATCCTCGATACGCTGCGCGCCGCCGACGTGGCGCTCGGCCGCGTGTGGAGCGAGCCGCCGACTCTCAACGACGTGTTCCTCGAGATCACCGGCCGCGAGCTGCGCGACTAGGGGGCAGCCATGTTCAACACCATCATCACCACGGTCAAGACGCTGCTGCGCCGGCCGAGCACGTGGGTTTGGGGCGCGATCTTTCCCGTCGCGCTTTCCACGATGTTCATGTTTATGTTTGCGAACCTCAGCTCCGACGGCACGGTCGACCCGGTGCCGGTGGCCGTCGTGGCGGATGAGGCTTGGGACGCCTCGACCTTTAAGGACGTGGCGACGTCGCTTGCCAAGGGAGGCGACGACCAGCTGCTCGAGATCCACGAGTGCGAAGACTTGGCTGCCGCGCGCAAAGCGCTCAAGTCCGGCGAGGTCGCGGGCATCTACACGGTCGACGACGCGGGCACGCCCAAGCTCACGCTGCTTTCGAGCTATGACAACTCGCGCGCCTCGTCGGTGCTCACCGACCGCAGCATTCTGGAGACGGTGGCAAGCTCGTATACGCAAAATGCCGAGCTCATGTCCCAGATTGCCCAGGACAACCCGGCGGCGCTCGCCGACCCGGAGGCGGTTGCGCGCGCCCTGTCGCTCGAGGGCGGCACCCGCCGCGTTAGCCTGACGCGCACCACGCCCGATGGCACGGTCATCTACTACTACGCGCTCTTTGGCCTGGTTGCGATGATGTCTGCCGAGTTTGCTGCCTTGAGCGTCGTCGATTTGCAGCCCAATCTGTCGGGCCTTGGCGCGCGCCGCTGCGTGGGCGGCCTTTCCAAGACGGCGTCGCTGGCCGGCATCTTTGTCGGCTCGTGGCTGGTCTCCTTCGCCTCGATGACGATCGCGATTGGCTATGTGCGCCTGGTCGTGGGCGTCGACTTTGGCGGGCGCGAGGGACTGTGTCTGGTGGGCGGCGCCGCTTCCGCGCTTGCCGCCACGGGCCTGGGGCTCTTTGTGGGCACGCTTCCCGTTAAGGGCGGCAAGGCGTCCAAGTCCGGCATCCTTACGGGCTTTGCTACCACGTGCGCCCTGTTCGCCGGCCTCTACGGCGAGCCGGCGATGGCGCTTGCCGACGACGTCGCCCGCGCCTGCCCTGCCGAGTGCTGGCTCAACCCCGTCAAGCTTATCTGCGACATGTTCAACCGCCTGTATTTCTTTGAGGACCTGGGCCCCTTTGCCGTTCGCGCCGGCGCACTGGTCCTTATGGCGCTGCTGTTCGTTGCCGCCGCCACGCTGATCTTTGGAAGGAGCCGCTATGAGCACCTTTAAGACCGCGCTTCGCATGGCGCTGGCGCACCCGTTCTACCTGCTCATCTATACGGTGTTCATCTCGCTCATGGGCGTATTCATCGCGGCATCGGTGAGCTGGAACTCGTCGCAGCTCACCGAGTACAAGCCCTACGATGCCAATGTGATTGTGGTCGACCGCGACGACAGCGACCTTTCGCGTGCGCTTACCAAGCATCTGGGTTCGCGCTTTGAGCTGGTCACGGGCGTCGGCGACGACACCTACGACCTTGCGGACGCGCTCTCCAAGAGCAACAGCGCCAAGGGCAGCGCCGACTGCGTGTTCTTTATCCCGGAGGGGTTTGAGGGCGACCTCGTTGCGGCCGCTCGCGCGGGGGAGTCCCTGCCCAAACTCGACGTGACGTACGGCTCCGGCACCATGGCGGCGGCGCTTTCGTCTGCCGAGGCCTCGCGCTGGATCTCGCTCGCGGGCGCTGCGGCGGCACTTGAGCCCACTGCCTCCAACGGTGACGTCGCCAAGGCGGCCGAGCATGCGGCCGCGAAGCGTGCGGAGGTCGAGATCGATCAGGTCAAGGTCGACTCGACGGCCGCCGCCACGCTCGAGTCGTATTTCAACTTTGGTGCGTACGCGATTATCTCGTCGGTCATCGTGTCGGTGGGTCTGGTGTTCTCGGGCATGAACGAGCCCGAGCGCGTGCGTCGTATGGATGCCGGTCCAATCTCCGAGCGCCGGCGCTCGCTTGCCGTGTTTGCGGCCGCCGCCGTGATCACCGTCTGCATCTGGTTTGTGTCGAGCATGATGGGCGTCGTGGGCTTTGCCGGTGCGGTCGCCGAGGTCGGCGCGGGCCGTGTGTGCTTGGCGCTGGCAGCGACGTTTGCCCTGGCGTGCACGCCGCTGGCCGTTGGCTTTGCGCTGTCGAGCCTGGGTGCGCGCGAGGAGCTGCTCAACGGTGTGGGCAACCTGCTCGGCATGCTCATGACGTTTTTGGGCGGCGCCTGGATGCCGCTGTCGCTGATGGGCCCGGCCGTGCAGACGGTGGCGCACTTTGTGCCGACATATTGGGTGAACGACGCGATCGGCAAGGCGCTCGCCTCGGATTTGACGTCCGCCGTGCTGGGCGACATCGCCTGCGACCTGGGCGTCACGGCACTCTTCGCCGTGGCCATCGCCGCCGCGGGCCTCGCCCTCGCACGCGCCAAATCCCGCGCCTAGTCTGAAATAAAGTCCAGACCTCGCTCCAAAATAGTTCGCCAAGGTTTACTATTACGCTCATAAAGTAGTACGAGGCTAACAATGGGGGATACCATGGAAGCGCAGGAAGCCTACGTCCAGGTTAAGGATCTCAAAAAGCACTACGGCGATGGAGATGCATGCCTAACGGTGCTCGACGGCATCGACACGTCCATCAACCGCGGAGAGATTTGCGTCATGTTGGGGCCCTCGGGCTCGGGCAAGTCGACGTTTCTTAACCTGATCGGCGGCCTGGAGGATGCCGACGCTGGCTCTATTTTGGTGGACGGCTGCGACCTCACGGTGCTCAAACCTACCGACCTGGGCGAGTATCGCCGCCGTGAGCTGGGCTTTGTCTTCCAGTTCTACAACCTGGTGCCCGATCTCACCATCAAGGAAAACATCGAGGTCACGGCACACCTGTCCAAAAAGCCGCTCAACATCGATGACCTGCTGCGTTCGCTGGGTCTCTACGAGCACCGCAACAAGTTCCCGCGCCAGGTTTCGGGCGGCCAGCAGCAGCGCTGCGCCATCGGCCGTGCGCTCGTCAAAAACCCGGGCCTGCTGCTGTGCGACGAGCCCACCGGTGCGCTCGACTATAAGACGTCCAAGGAAATCTTGCAGCTCATGGAGGATGTCAACCGCACCTACGGCTGCACCATCATCATCGTCACGCACAACGCCGCCATCGCCCGCATGGCCAACCGCGTGCTGCGCCTGCGCGACGGACGCATCGTCGAGGATGAGCTCAACGAGTCGCCCGTTGCGGCCGCCGAGCTCGATTGGTAGGCGGCGCCATGACACCTCTCGCAAAACGTCTCCCGCGCGAGCTGCGCCGCAATATCGGCAAGTACCTGGGCATCTTTTTGCTTATGTGCGGAAGCATCGCTCTCACCTCGGGCTTTTTGCTCGCGGCGCATTCCATCGGTTGCCTTATCGACGACATGCGCGATGCGTACACGATTGAGGACGGCCGCGTGACCACCTCCTTCGAGGCCACCAAAGACGAGCTCAAGGCCGCCGAGGACGCGGCCGACGACGTCGGCGGCGTCACGCTCTACAAGAATTTCTCCATCGACGCCATCATCAAAAAGACCGCCGGCGACGACGGCACCAAGCGCACGCTGCGCACCTATGCGCACCGCACCAAGGTCGATATCGCGTCCTACTGTGAGGGCAAGGAGCCCAAGACGGACGATGAGGTAGCCATCGACCGTGTCTTCGCCACCAACAACGACCTCGCCGTGGGCGATAAGGTTGAGCTTGAGGGTCGCGCCTACATCATCTGCGGCATCATGACCCAGCCCGATAGCCAGGCGCTGTTCCTCAACAATTCGGACTTTACGGTGAACACCATCACGTACGGCGTGGCCGAGGTCACCGATGGCGGCTTTGCCGCGCTCGAAGATGCCGGCGGCGCACCCGCCTACACCTACTCCTTCACCTTTACCGATCGCGACCTCCCCACCGCGGACCGCATCGACGCCGAGCAAGATATGGTCGAGGCACTGACCGACGCTGATGCGCGCGTGGACGATCTGATCGACGCCGATTCCAATCAGGGCATTGGCTATGCGCGCGATGACGTGGACGGCGACTCTATGATGTGGATGACGCTGCTCGACATCATCATCGTGATCATGGCGTTCGTCTTTGTGGTCCTTACCGACGCCACCATCGAGGAGGAGAGCGCCATCATCGGCACGCTGCTCGCCAGCGGCTATCGTCGACGCGAGATCGTGCTGCACTACCTTGCGCTTCCCGCTATCGTGGGCGTGGTCGCGGCGCTTTTGGGCACTGCGCTCGGCGTTGTGTTCTTTACCGAGCCCATGCGCAGTCTCTATTACGGTTCGTACAGCCTGCCGCCCTTCCAGGTGTACTGGAGCTGGGAGATCTTTGTGAAGTGCGCCGTGGTTCCCGCCGCCGCGCTCATCCTCATCACGCTGGTGGGCCTGCTTCGCAAGATGGGCAAGACGCCGTTGCAGTTCCTCCGTCACGAGGCGGGCGGCAAGTCGGGCACCAAGCGCGGCCTGCAGCTGCCGGAGCGCATGGGCTTTGTCTCGCGCTTCCGCCTGCGCATCTTCCTGCGTAATCTGGGCAACTTCGCCACGCTTTTCGTGGGCATTGCGTTTGCCTCGCTGCTACTGCTCTTTGGCCTGGCGATTCTGCCCACGATGACGCACTATGCGGACAGCCTCGAGACAAGCCTGGTCGCCGAGCACCAGTACACGCTCAAGGCCCCGCTGGAACTCGAGGGCACCGCCGAGGAGCGCGAGCAGTGGTCGGCACTCGAGCGTTTGCAGTCGGTTGACGGCGCACTGCTTTCTGCCGCTCAGGATGCCGATGACGAGCTTGACGACGCGGCCGATGCAGCGCAGGCAGCAGCCGATGCCGCGACCAGCGCTCCGTCTGCCGAGAGCCTGGCCGCGGCGCAGGACGCGCTCGCCAAGGTCCAGGACAAGAAGGATGCGCTTTATGCGCGCCTCGATGACCTTGCCGATGCCCTCGGCTGCGACCGCGACGAGGCTATCGACCTGATCGACAAGGCCTCTAAGATCGACACTGACAACGATGATATCCACCCGGTCAATACGACCGACAACGGCGCGGGCGCAATCGCGCAGGCCGAGAAATATGCCGTTTACCAGCTGCAATACGACCGCGGCGATGGTAATGGGCAGGAGACGATTTCCGTCTACGGCATCTCGCCCAACTCGCGCTATTGGAAAGATCTCAACGTCGGCGATGGGCGCGTTGTCTTTGGCGGTGGCTTGCTCGACAAGTTTGGCTGGAGCGAGGGGCAGAAGGTCACGCTCGGCGACAAGTGCGAGGGCAAGGACTATTCGCTGGAGTACACGGGCAAGGACGCCACCTGGGGCTCAAAGTCGGACATGAATATCTATATGAGCATCGACGACTTTAACGAGCTGTTCGGCAATGACGCCACCTACTTTAACGGCTATGTGAGCGACGAGAAGCTCGACCTCGATGCTCGTTACTTTGCCGGCGACACCACGCCCGACGACATGCGGACCGTGGGCGACCAGTTCATCGGCATGATGAGCAAAATGATCGGCATGATGGTTGGCCTCGCGGTGTTTATCTTCCTGCTGTTTATGTACCTGCTGACCAAGGCGGTGATCGACCGCAGCGCTCGTTCGATCAGCTACATGAAAGTCTTTGGCTATCGCGACAGCGAGATCTCGCATCTGTACATCCGCTCGATCACGCTGTGCGTGGCGGCGTCGCTCGTGCTGAGCCTGCCGGTCATTATTGGCTCGCTCACGGTCATCTTCCGCTCGATGCTGCTCGCCTACAACGGCAATATCGAGATCTACGTGCCCGCTTGGTCCATGGCGGCGTGCGTGGGCATTGGCTTTGTGACCTACCTGGTCGTGGCGTTGCTGCACATGCGTTCCATCAAACGTGTGGGCCTGGCCGAAGCTCTCAAGGTGCAGGAGTAGCCCCTTATTAGTCGTTGGGGACGTTCTTAAACGACTAGTCGTTGGGGACAGTCTTTGCCGATTCGCCGGCTCGCCGGCCGGACTGGCAAGGACTGTCCCTGGCGGCACTCATTTAAGTCTGTCCCCAATGAGTGGCCGTGCTTGACTTCGACCCTACTTCAACGGGTACCATCCCCTTATGTCTGTAACGCCATATAGACCGAGGGGATAATCTATGACCGCAACTGCACCCGCTGCACCGGCGAAGGTGTACTTCACCAACCTGCGCACGCATGCTCGCGAGAGCCAGCTCGACAAGCTCAAGCGCCTCATCCGTCACGCCGGTATCGAGCAGATCGACTTTGAGAACAAGTTCGTCGCCATCAAGATTCACTTTGGCGAGCTGGGCAACCTGAGCTTTTTGCGCCCCAACTACGCCCGCGCCGTCGCGGATGTCGTCAAGGAGCTGGGCGGCAAGCCCTTCCTCACCGACTGCAACACGCTCTACGTCGGTAGCCGCAAAAATGCGCTCGAGCACATCGACACCGCCTACCAGAACGGCTTTACCCCGTATGCCACGGGCTGTCAGATCATCATCGCCGACGGCCTCAAGGGCACCGACGAGGCGCTCGTCCCGGTCGAGGGTGGCGAGTACGTGCGCGAGGCCAAGATCGGTCAGGCGCTCATGGATGCCGATATCGTGATCAGCCTCACCCACTTTAAGGGCCATGAGCAGGCCGGCTTTGGCGGCGCCATGAAGAACCTGGGTATGGGAGGCGGCAGCCGTGCCGGCAAGATGGAGCAGCATGCCGCCGGCAAGCCGAACGTCTCGACCGAGCACTGCGTTGGCTGCCGTGCCTGCGAAAAGATCTGCGCGCACAACGCTGTCTCGTTCGACGGCACCCGCGAGCGCGAGCTTGCCAGCGGCGCTACTCGCACGGTGCACGTGGCCGCTATCGACCACGATCGCTGCGTGGGCTGCGGACGCTGCATTGCGGCATGCAACCAGGACTGCATCAAGCCCGGCTATGATGCCGCGGCCGACGTGCTCAACTGCAAGATCGCCGAGTACACCAAGGCCGTCGTCGACGGCCGCCCGAGCTTCCACATTTCGCTGGCTATGGATATCAGCCCCAACTGCGATTGCCATCCCGAAAACGACACACCTATCGTCAACGATATCGGCATGTTCGCGAGCTTCGACCCGGTCGCCATCGACCAGGCCTGCGCCGATGCCGTCATGGCGTCCGAGCCGCTGCCCAACACCGAGCTCACCGATAGCGCGGCCAAGATGGAGCATAACCACGAGCATCTGGAGGGCGAGCAGGCGCACGACCCCTTCTGCATTACGCATCCCGACACCGACTGGCGCGTGTGCATCGCGCATGCCGAGAAGATCGGCTTGGGCACGAGCGAGTACGAGCTCATCGAGGTCAAGTAGCGTCTAGCTATTGGACAAATCAAGCGCTTTTGTAGCGCAGCGTTAGCAAAAGCCGCCCGTGAGCACAGTGCCCACGGGCGGCTTTTCGGAAGTGCTAGGGGGTCAGATAGACCAGTAAACCGTACTATTATCCTAAAAATACTCGTCGAGGAAGTTGTCGACCGTGTTCCAGTAGAGTTCGGGGTCGACCTGCGCGCTCTTGGCGTGGGTGGCGCCATGGATGGTGAGCTTTTGCTTGACCTTGCTGGCGCACGCCTCGTAGTTTTGGTCGAGCATGTCGTACGGCACAAAGGTGTCCTGGTCGCCGTGGATAAACAGCATGGGAACCGTCGCGTGTTTGAGTTGCTCCACACTGCTCGCCCTATGAAAGTCGTAGCCCGCGCGCACGTTGCATACCAAGTTTGCTACATCGAGCAAGGGAAAGCTGGGCAGGCCGAACACGTCCTTGAGCTGCAGAGAAAACTCGTCCCAAACACTCGTATAACCGCAGTCCTCGATAATGCATTTCACGTTTGCAGGCAGAGATTCCCCCGCGACGTTCATGGCGGTTGCCGCACCCATCGACTCGCCAAAGACCAGGATGCGCGCCTCGGGGTCAGCCTGAACGATCCGCCCAATCCATGCAACGACATCTAGCCGCTCGGGCCAGCCCATGCCGATATAGTCGCCGCCGGAGCGCTCGTGGGCGCGGGCGGCGGGTGCGAGTACGTTCATGCCGCGGTCGTGGAATCGCTTGACGTATCGGGCCATACCGATGGGCTCGTTGGTATATCCATGCAGGCAGACGGCGTAGTCGTGCGTGCTCTCCGAAGCAGCAAAATACCAAGCGGCAAGCTCGGTTCCGTCATCTGCGGTGAGGCTGCTGCTCTCGCGATTCTCTTTAAACCACGCCCGCGCCTCGGTGTCCTCGGCATCCGGCTGCTCACCTTCTTTGTCGTTCTTGCTATCCTGCATCATCTTCATGGTGTACGGCGCTTGGGGGTTCAGGGCAAAGTCAAACAAAAAGTTGCCGGCAAATCCGAGCAGCGCAACGACAACCACCAGTGCAACGATGCCGGCTATCTTGAGCTTTCGATGGGAACGTGCGTTTTGAGCCATGCAATATTCTCCTATAAGATGTTAATACATCAACATTTAATGCAAGCGCATTATGGACGTTCGCCGTTGATGCGTCAACAAGCAAAGAATGGGTAAACAAAGGGTCACGTATGGTGCAAATTTCGCACGCACCCAGACGCTTTGATATAGTGTTGAGAACTCTTTACGTTGGAGGATGTAACCGGCATGTCCGATTCGAGCGACAGTTCTAAGCCGCGACCCAAGACCGCGACCGTTCCACACTACACGGTGGGCGAGGAGATCATGAACTCCGTCACCCATGGTGTCGGCTGCCTGCTGGGTATCGCCGGCCTGGTGCTCCTGATCGTATTCGCTGCTCTGCGCGGCGGAGGCCCGGCCCACATGGCTGCGGCAATTGTCTATGGCGTCAGTATCATCCTCGAATACCTTGCCTCCACGCTCTACCACGCGATTCAGCCCGCTCGCGCCAAGCGCGTGTTCCGCATCATCGACCACAGCTGCATCTACCTGCTCATAGCCGGCAGCTATACGCCGTTTTGCCTCATCACGCTCGCAAACGACGGCGGCCCTGCGCTGTTCTTTGCCGTATGGGCCATCGCCATTATCGGCATCGCCCTCGAGTGCTTTATGCGCGAGCGTCAACCGCACTGGGTAAGCGGCCTGGTCTACCTGCTGATGGGCTGGCTCGTTGTCTTTAAGCTGCCCGAGCTCGTGGCGCTGCTGAACCCCGTCGCGCTTGCCCTGCTCGCCGTCGGCGGCGTGTGCTATACCGTGGGCGTGCCGTTCTATATCGCCAAAAACGTGCGCTATCTGCACAGTGTGTTTCACTTGTGGGTGCTCGCCGGCAGTATCTTCCAGTTCATGGCGGTGATCCTCTTCGTAATCTAGCGACCACGCCTGCGCGCCCGCGTCCTTGTTTGGGCGCCGGTGCAATTGCCGTATCCGCCGTCAACGTTTTAATCCGACGTCCCGAATCTTGGAGGTTCGAGAAACTCCCGATGGACATAACCATCTCCCTTATCACCACCCTCGTTTTGACCCTCATCAACGGCTACTTCTCTATGTCCGAGATGGCGCTCACCACGGCCAAGCGCGCCGTGCTGGAGCACGAGGCCGAGGAAGGCGACAAACGCGCCGAGCGTGCCATTAAGCTGGCTGCCGACTCCGACCAGCTGCTCGCCACCATCCAGGTTGCCATTACGCTCGTGGGCTTCGCCTCGTCCGCCGTCGCCTCGACGAGTCTGTCCGACCCGCTCGCCACGTGGCTCATGAGCTTTGGCATCGCGCCGCTCTCCGCCATCGCGCGCGGCCTGGCGCCGGTCATCATCACCGTCGCGGTCGCCTTCGTATCCATCGTGATCGGCGAGCTCGTCCCCAAGCGCATCGGCCTGGCCAATGCCGAGGGCGTGTCCAAGCAGGTCGTGGGCCCGCTTTCCGTGTTCCAGAAGATCGCCCGTCCGCTCGTGTGGCTGACTGGCGCTTGCTCCGATGGCCTGGCCCGCATCCTGCGCATCAAGAGTGCCGACGACCGCCAGAACGTCTCGGAAGAAGAGATCAAGTACATGGTCTCGGAGCAGGACGACCTGCTCGACGAGGAAAAGCGCATGATCCACGAGATCTTCGACCTGGGCGACACCGTTGCCCGCGAGGTCATGGTGCCGCGCGTGGACACCACCATGTGCGAGGACGACGAGACGGTCGCCGACGTGCTGTCCACCATGCGCCAGACCGGCTTTAGCCGCATCCCCGTCTATCACGAGGATCCCGACAACGTCGCCGGCATTGCGCACATCAAGGACCTGATTCAGCCCGCGCTCGACGGCAAGGGCGACCAGCCCATCGCCGGTTTTTTGCGCGACGCCACCTTTGTGCCCGACACTAAGGACATCCTGCCGCTGCTGTCCGAGATGCAGACCTCTCACGACCAGATCGTGGTGGTCGTGGACGAGTACGGCGGTACGGCCGGCATTATCACCATCGAGGACATCGTCGAGGAGATCGTCGGCGAGATCGAGGACGAGTTCGACCCCGACAACAAGTATCTCACGCGCCTTTCGCGCCGCGAGTGGCTCGTTGATGGGCGTTTTTCGTGCGATGACGCGATTGAGCTTGGTTGGCCGCTCGAGGAAAGCGATGATTATGAGACCATCGCCGGCTGGATTTTGGAGCTTTGCGACTCGGTGCCCGACATCGGAGAGGTGTTTGAGGTTGCAGGGTACAAGTTCAAGGTGCAGTCGATGCGTGGCCAGCGCATCTCGCTCATCCGCGTGATCGCTCCGGCCGAAACCGATAAGAAGGATTCCGAGTCTTCGGCAGAGAAGCCGGCGACGTCGGGTGCGGGCTCTGTGGATCCGCACGATGGCGACGAGTAGGGCAAGGAAGAGTAGGGGAGAGTTATGGCAGGCCTGTTCAACATCCTTAAGGTCACCGTCAGCGAGGACAAGATCTGCGCGCATGTGCTGGTGAACCCCGGCATGCCGCTCATGACCTCGGAGGATATCGAGGCCACGGCGCGCGTGTATTACCTGGTGCCGGCGATTGCCAAGCACCTGTGCCTGGGTGATTCCGGTCGCGAGTTCCAGGACTGCATGGGCCAGACCGAGCTTTGCCATCTGCTTGAGCATGTGACGGTCGAGCTCATGAACGAGACCGGTCTTGCCGGCAGCATTTCGTGCGGCCGCACGCGCGTAAGCGAGCACGACGAGCGCGTCTTTGAGGTTGAGCTTTCGTGCCCCGACGACGCGCTGGCCATCGGTGCGCTGTCGTCGGCAACCTTTATGATGGACTGGGCGTACCTGCACGCCGACCAGCCTGCCCCCGACGTGGAGGGCACGGTCGCGGGCCTGCGCAACCTGGTACTGGGCATGCGCGCCGAGGCCGAGGGCAAGGATCCTCACGAGGCCGTCGCCGCTGCGAACGGCGAAGATGCTGCCGAGGACGAGGGCGCTGACGAGGGCGATGTGCCGGTCGACGCCGAGCCCGTTGCCGATGCGACCGCCGAGCCCGTTCCCGCCGAGCCCCAGGGCGTCCCCAACTTTGACGACGAGCCCCAGGTGGCGATTGATACCGAGGGCGCGGTTGCCGAGAACCACGAGGCCTCCGCTGCCGTCTTTGGCGGTGCCGCGACGGTTCCGGCAGGACCTGCGCATGAGGGCGGCCTGCCGCTCGTGGACGGCGCCGGCGAGGACCCGGGTGCCACAGTAGCCATGCCGGCTATGCCTCAGGAGTAGGCCTACGCGTTTATCACCATCACGTACCTGCGCCTTTGCCGTACGCAGATGAGCGGAGCGGCAAGTGATGCGCTGCGGGTATAATGGACAGCATTCAAACGGTGGGCACCGACGTGCCCGCAGGAGAGGAATGATCATGGGTAAGACTTTCAGCTTTGTCTCCGGCGCACTTTTTGGTGCCGCTGCCGGCGCTATTGTCGGCGTTGCTCTGGCCCCGCGCTCGGGCGCCGAGACCCGCGCCATGGCTGCCGATATCGCCAACGACGCCTGGGACAATATGCGCGACACCTACGAGCACAGCGCCGAGGAGGCCCGTGCTGCGGTGAATGACTTTGGCCCGATGGTCGACGCCAAGACCGACGATCTGCGCGCCAAGGTCGACCTGGCCCGCGAGCGCATGGACCAGCTGCGCGAGCAGCTCAACGACGCCATTTCGGGCGGCAACGTGACGCCTGCCGCCGACGTCGTGGTCGAGAACGCCGTCGAGGCTGATACCGAGGCTGCGGAGCCCTCGACCGAGGCATAATGCGCGCCGGGGATTTTGTCGGTGCCAAGATCTATCGCAAGCCTACCGAGGACAAGCGCACCAAAAAGGACGGCACGCCGCGCAGCCCTAAAAAGCTCGGAAAGATTCACTTTCCGGTCTTTACCCCGGGCGGTACGCGCGTGGTCGGCTTTATGGTCCGCCAGTCCGATATCGCGGGCATGATCGAGCGCCCCGACCGATTCGTAGCGCTCGACGCCATTGGTGTCTACGAGGGCGCCATCGCGGTCGATGACGTCAAGGGCACCTACGATGCCGCCGCCGCCAAGCGCCTCGACATCAACCTGGACGATTGCATCATCTGGGTCGGTATGGACGTGCGCACGGAATCGGGCGACGTCGTGGGCTATTGCTCGGACGTGGAGTTCAAGCCACGCTCGGGCATCGTGCAGGCATTCTATGTGACCGCCGGTGCTGCTTCGAGTGTTTTGGTTGGTGACACGCAGGTGCCGCCGACGATGCTGCGCGGCTATGCGGACGGCGCGATGATTGTTTCGGACGAGGTCAAGTCGCTCGGGTATTCGGGCGGTGCGGCTGCCAAGGCCGCCGAGGCCAGCGTCGTGGTGGGCGACAAGGTCAAAAAGGGCGCCAAGGTGCTCGACGACAAGGGATCGGTTGCCGTGGACAAGGGCAGTCGCGCACTGGGCAAGCAGCTCGGCAAGACGCGCGGCATGTTCAAGGCCTTTAAGGACGAATACCAAAAGGCGAGCGGAGGCTCGTCAAAAGCTACAAAATAGCGACGTACCAAATGATGGGAGGCAAGCCGGAGACCTGTTGCTCCGGCTTGCTGTGTTTATGGGGGAGGGCACATGCGCCAAAACGGATCCAACTTAAACGGGCGTTCGGGTGCGCGTCCGACGGCGCGCCGCGACCTGGGGCAGCTGCCCAGCGGTCAGCGCAAGCGTCACCGTAAGCCCGGCGCGATGTATCTCAACCATAGCCGCGGCTTTAGCGATCGCAGCGCGCGCATCGGCAACAGCCGCACATCCCGTCGTTCGTCTCGCCTGCCCTATGCGCTCATCGCCGTGGGCTGTGCGCTCGTGCTGTTTATCGCTGCCGTCGTGGGCTACGTCAACCGCAGTGTGGACGTGGAGCTCAACGGCCAGAAGACCGCGGTGCGTGTGGGCTCTACGCTGCAGAATCTCATCGATGACCAGGAGTTGACTGACACCTACGACGCAGGCGACCTGCTGGCCGTCGATGACAGCGTGCTCAAGCGCCATGGGGGCGAAAAGCTGTCGGTGAAGGTCGACGGCAAGCGCGTGAAGCAGGGTAAATGGGATAGCCGCGAACTTGAGGGCGGCGAGAAGGTGACGGTCAAGGATGGCCGTAACACCTACGAAAAGCACGAGGTTCAGGCTACGGTTATCGAGCCCAAGCTCAAGGTCGAGGGTACGGGCGCTATCGAGTATGTGCAGACATGGGGTGTCCAGGGCCGCTCCGAGGTGTGGATTGGTGAGCAGTCGGGCAAGACGCAAGACCGCGGCGAGGTTGTGCCCGCCACCGATTGCGTTGTTGCGTGCGCCAGCGTGGCGCCCAAGGGCAACAAAAAGTACGTGGCGCTGACGTTTGACGAGGGTCCGAGCGGCGCTACCAAGCAGATCTTGCAGGTGCTCAAGGAAAAGGGCGTTACCGCGACGTTCTTCCTTTCGGGTGATGCGGCCGAGGCCTCGCCTGCCACGGCCAAGGCGATTGTCGATGCCGGGTGCGAGATCGGATCCAACAGCTACAGCGACGATTCGCTCAAGGGTCAGGACCGTGAGGCGGTACGCGAACAGATCACGAAAGGCACCGATGCGATTAAGTCGACGACCGGCGTGAAGACGATGCTGCTGCGTGCTCCCTACGCTGCCTTTGACGAGCAAAACTGGATTGATGCGATGGACCTGGTCTCCGCCGTAGTCTCGTGGAATATTGACTCGGGCGACTGGCTGCTCAACGGTGCCGACGAGCAAGTCTCGACGGTGCTCGATTCGGTGACGCCGGGCAATATCGTGCTGCTCACCGATAGAGACGAATGCGCCGAGCAGACACTCGAGGCGCTGCCGCAGATTATCGACGGCCTTGTCGCCGACGGCTACAAGATCGTGACGCTCAGCGACCTGGTCAAGACAGACACGTCGCTGAGCAAAAAGCTCACCTCGTTGACGAAGGTCGCCATGCCCAAGGACGCCGTGTTCCCCCAACTTGCCGAGGACGACGACACCACAGAGTAGTCATTGGGTAGTCGTTTAAGAACGTCCCCAACAGCTATGTCACGGATGCGTCAGCGTTTGGTATGCCTGCAATGTGCAGCGCATAAATTCGATGCCGCAGGGCGATGCTGATGCTATAGTTACTGCGGTTAATGAGGGTCAAGAGAAAGGTTACAGGTGAAATCCAAACCTCGACCATACAGTCGATGACCCCATGCAGGTGCTTTTTGCGCATGCACGGGGTGTGAGCGTCGAGCGGCGTGCCGCCCGCGCATGCGTATACATATCCAGAAGCCCCCGGACGCCGCACGCGCGGCCGCATCCGGAGGAATTATGATGGGGAGCACCATTGAATTATCTGAGTGAGATGCTCAAATTGCCGGTCTTGGACGTCGATGGCGAAAAGCTCGGCGTTGTGAACGATTTTGGCATTGCTACCGGCGAAGTTTTTCCGCACGTGACGTCGCTCGCGTTCCGCGGACCTGGCAAGACGCCGTTTATGATCAGCTGGCGCAAATGGGTCGACCGTATCGACGAGACGGGTGTACACCTTAAGACGTCGGCCACCGAAATCCGTTTTTCGTACCTGCAGCCGACCGAACTCTTGCTTGCCCGCGACGTGCTCAACAAGCAGATTGTCGACACGCAGGGCATGAAGGTCGTGCGCGTAAACGACATCAAGTTTTCCATGTCGGGCGAAAATCAGCTGCGCCTGCTGGGCGCCGAGGTCGGTGCCCGCGGTCTGCTACGCGCCATCAGCCCCGCGCTCGAGCATATCGTCGAAGGCTTTATGAAGCACCTGGGCAAGCCGCTCAGTGAGGACATCATCGCTTGGTCCTACATGGACCTGCTCGACCGCTCGACCAAGAACATTCAACTCTCGGTGTCGCACAAGACGCTCGGCGAGCTGCACCCTGCCGACATCGCCGACATTATCGAGCAGCTCGACCCGCGCCTACGTGCGCAGGTGTTTGCGCAGCTCGATACTGCCCAGGCCGCCGAGGCCATCTCGGAGTTCGATGACGACGAGCTTATGACCGAGATGCTCGAGGGCCTGTCCGACACGGACGCATCGTCGATGCTGGCCATGATGGACCCGGACGATGCAGCCGACCTGATCGACGAGCTCGATTACGAGAAGGCCGAGAAGCTTCTGCGCCTGATGGGCGTCAAGGAGGAGAAGGCGATTCGTAACCTGCTGGGGTATGAGGACAACACCGCCGGCCGCATCATGACCTCGGAGTTTGTCTCCCTGCCCGCCACGGCGACGGTCGGTGACGCCATCGAGGCGATTCGCAAGCTCGACGAGGACTTCGAGAGCGTCTACTACGTCTATACCGAGGACCCGAGCGGCATGCTCACCGGCGTGCTTTCGCTGCGCACGCTGATCGTCGCCGACCGCGACGCCACACTGGGTCAGCTGGCCTATCGCGACCTGGTGTATGTGTCGCCCGACGATGACCAGGAAGACGTAACGGACGAGATGACCAAGTACGACTTGGTCGCCATCCCCGTTTGCGACGAGAACCGTCACATTTTGGGTATCGTGACCTTTGACGACGCCATGGACGTTATCGCCGAGGAGCACCAGGAGGACCTGCAGATCGCAGGCGTCGGCTCGGGCGATAGCGCGTCCGACGACTCGACGAATGTGCTCAGCTGGTTTGTGCATCGCCAGTACTGGGTTGTCGTGTGGGGCATTGCCTCGTGCATCATGGCAACAGTGCTGGGGACGGCGCTGGGCTCCGCGCATCTGGTGGTGTTCCCCATGTGCGCCATGCCGCTCGTGTTGTTGGCTGCCTCGCGCATGGTGTCGTTCGTCAAGAATTACTTCCTGGAGTACGACGGCCATGACGATGAGCCCAAGCCGTATCTGGGATTTTTCTTCCAGAGCACGGGCATGGGCCTGATTCTGTCGCTCGTGACCTACCTGTGCGCCCAACTGGTGCGCACCGCCGCGTTCCTCGACGCGCCTATGTTTGAGGAGCAACTCTTTACCGGCTGCTTTAACATCGCGGCCATCGTTTGTCTGATTGGCAACATGAGCGCCGTGATTTACCTGATGGTGCTGTTCTGGCGTGATGAGCACGACCTCAATACGTCGGGCACCGCCATGAACGTCATTGCCGTCATGATTTCGTGCGTGGCGTACTGCATCGCTGCGGTGCTGCTTGCCATGTCGGTCATGGGTTAGGTGGTCGCGTGCAAAACACGAAGCAAAAGGCGAGCACCAAGCAAAAACTGACCATCGCGGCCATCTTTGGCGCCATGGGCCCTGGCCTTCTGGCGGCGCTTTCGGGCAATGACGCCGGTGGCATCGCCACGTATTCCAGCGCCGGTGCCAGCTATGGCTACAAGATGCTGTGGATGCTTCCTGTCATGACCGTGCTGCTTATCGTGACACAGGAGACTGCGGCGCGTTGTGGCTGCGTCACAGGCAAGGGCTTGGCCTCGCTCATTCGCGAGCGCTTTGGCGTGCGCAGGAGCGTGCTGGCCATGGCGGCGCTGCTGATCGCCAATACGGCCGTGACCATTTCGGAGTTTGCGGGTATCGCGAGCGGCCTTGCCCTCTTTGGTGTGCCGGCGAGCATCTCGGTGCCGCTGGTGGCGCTGCTGGTTTGGATGCTTACCATGTCGGGCAGCTTCCAGCGCATCGAGAAGATTCTGCTGCTGGTGAGCTGCGTGTTTGTGACCTACATCGTCGCTGCATTTATGGCTGGTCCCAGCTGGGGCGAGGTGGCGGTCGACCTGGTTGTGCCCAACATCCAAAATGACCCCAGCTACGTGTCGCTTGTGGTCGCAACGATCGGTACCACCATCGCGCCGTGGATGATCTTCTTGGCGCAGAACAACGTGGTCGATAAGAATGCGGGCGAGGACGATATCGTGCTGCAGCGTATCGACACCGTGAGCGGCTCGATCGCCGCCGATGTCATCGCCGGTTTTATTATCATCACGACCGGTACGGTACTGTTCCCCGCGGGCATTCAGATCAGCGATGCTGCCGACGCCGCCCGCGCGTTGGAGCCCATCGCGGGCCAGTGGTCCACGGTGCTGTTTGCCTCGGGCCTGGTCGCGGCGAGCTTCTTGGCCGCCTGCGTGCTGCCGGGCGTTACATCGAGCGCCATCTGCGAGGCATTTGGCTGGGAGCGCGGTGCCGATCGCAGCTGGGACGAGGCCCCGGTCTACCGCGGCATCATTACGGCCATCATCGGCATCTCTGCTGTGCTGGTGCTCATGCCCGGCGTCGACCTGTTCCAGATTATGATGACCTCGCAGGTCATCAACGGCGTGCTGTTGCCCGTGGTTTTGGTGTTCCAGGTGCTTATTGCCGCCGATCGTCACATTATGGGCGCTAACCGCAACGGCCGCGTGTGGAACGTGCTCACTTGGGCGACTATCGCCGTGATTACGGTGCTGACGGTCGTCATGTTTGTGCTGCAAGCGATGGGCTACAGCGCTTAACGCCCACTTTTGTTTCCGAACAGGCCGCAGCGATGGGCTGCGGCCTGTTTTTCGTCTGCTATAGGGTGTTAGTTATATAGCAGTGGGCAAAAAATGCCAAAAGTGAGTACTGTTGCTAAGTGAATAGCATTTACATCCAAGAAGATAATGAACATAACCTATAGTATGTTCATTAAAATTGGCTTCAATATGCCTTAAACCAGTCGGGTTGGCTGCTTTAGGGGGGTGTAGGGTTCGCTCGGGCGTCATTTTGGGTGGTTTTGCCTGCTACTAAAATGGTAACAGTACTCATATTTGCCCTTTTTTGCCCACAGACCTTTGAGGGTGCGGCGAAAAGGGCTTGTTTTGATTGTTTGGGGCAGGCGCGAGGCGCGGAAACGATGTCTGGAGTGACGGAGCGGCCAGGAATTCATCCGTAGAGGTCTTCATTGGCTGCGCCAGGAGTGTCCCTAACTGCCGGAGGGGGTGTCTGCCGTGGCAGACACCCCCTCCGGATGTGGGAAGTTTACGCTGCAGGTTACTTGTTGGTGCCTAGCTTGTGCGGCTTGAGAGCGAGCGCATTGACGAGCGCGTCGGTGGCAGACTTGACGGCTGCCGGTTGCGGATCGTTGACGTGATCCTCGGGATGCACGGGCAGGTCCTTCTTGACTGCATCGTGGATCAAGTTGAGGTACTCAGTCACGCCAGTGGTCGATAGATGCGTGCCATCGCCATCGAACAGGTCGTTGCGGTTGGCACTGTATCCGTACCAGTCGATAACGCGCACGTTCTTGTAGCGCGTAGCGGCGTTGGCGATGGCCTGGTTGGTAGAGCCAACCCACGGCTGCGGGCTGCGCGTGTTTACAAATACGACGGTGCGCTGATTGCCGGCATCGGCCATGATGGCGTCAATCTGGGCATCGGTCACTAGGCCGTTGGTGCCCAGCGCAAAGACTACGATCTTGCCGGCGAGGTTCTGCTGGATATAACCCTCAAATGTTGTGCGGCCCGCATCGAACTGGCGGCCCTTTTCGGCATCGATGTGACTGTGGGGGAACACGCCGTCAAAGGAATCGACGGCGCGTAGGGACACGGAGTCACCGATCATCAGCAGGTCGTAGGATCCATCGGGGAAGCCATCGTTGTCCTTGTCGGTGTCGTCGGCTGCCTGTTGGTCCGTGGGCGCAGCGTTTTTAGCTTCCTTGTTGAGGACTTCGGCGCCCTCGCCGCTCAGCGCGGAGGTTTCCGGTACAAAGATCAAGCCGCCCAGCGCGATGACGAGCACGATGCCGCAAGTGGCGCACACGGGAATATGCGCGCGTACCCAGTTGGCAGGCGTGGTGGTGCCATCGCGGAACTCGGAGACGGTGCGCCCAAAGGCGCCCTTTCTAAACGGCGTTTCGATAAAGCGATAGGAACATTCGGCGACAGCGACCACCAGCAGTACTTGCAAAATGTACTGCCACCAGGGCGTATCGTTGATATTGGCGATCGGATTCATGAGCAGCAACAGCGGATAGTGCCACAGGTAGATGCTGTAGGAGCGCTTGCCAACCCATACGAGCGGCTCGGCGGATAGCGCGCGGGCAACCATTCCCTGGGGTTGCACACAGGCCGCGATGACCATGAGCGTAAGGATGGAGCACAGCAGCGTGCCGCCACGATACTGGAACGCCGTGTAGCCGTTGGTGAACGCGACCATGGCGGCAAGGCCAACCAGACCCACGACGCCCAGCACATCGATGGATGCGGGCGAGGACCAAAAGCGCACGAGCGCGCTCGGCTGGGCCGGGGCGGCTTCGGCTGCGTTGTCGGCCTTCGCGTCCTGCTTGTCCTCGGCATTCTTGCCGTGCTTGGCGACGAGGCGGTCGAGCCCCAGGCGACGCGCGAGGCGCACGGGCGCTAGGTCGCGATCGGGGATAAAGGCCATCCAGGCACCCAACAGCAGCGAGAACACGCGGGTGTCGGTGCCGTAGTACACGCGGCTGGGGTCGGCAGCAGGGTTGTAGAGCACCATCATGGCGATGGCGGAAACCGCAGCCAGGCCCAGAACCACGCGACGCGTGCTGGGCTTGCTCATATGCATGGATACCATGGCAAGGAGCAGCGGCGGCCAAATCAGGTAGAACTGCTCCTCGATGGCGAGCGACCAAAAGTGCGTGAGCGGCGAGGGGTCGCCCAAGGCGTTGAAGTACGAGACGTCCTGCGCAATCTGCCACCAGTTGTTGAAGAACAGCAGCGACGGCAGGATGTCGGGACGCATCTTGGTGAGCATCACGTGGTTAAAGATCGTGCACAGCGCGCAGGTCACCACCACGACGGTCACTACGGCGGGGAACAGGCGGCGGATGCGGCGAATCCAGAAGCTCTTGAGGTCGATGCGTCCGGTCTTGGCGACTTCGTTGAGCAGCAGGCGCGTGATCAGATAGCCCGAAAGCACAAAGAAGATCGTGACGCCGAGCAAGCCGCCTTGCGCCCATGTGAGGTTGAGGTGGTAGAGCACCACCGCGACAACGGCGAGCGTGCGCAGGCCGTCGAGGGCGGGAATGTAGCGGGATTTGGGACGAGCGGGCGTCTGGTCTGCGGTGGCGGCGCTGGCATGGTTCGCTTTGTTGGCGGGCGAACGATGGGGGCTCGGGGCGCGTCGCGACTCGCCGGTGCGGCGCTCGGCGCGCGGGCGTTCGTGCGGCGCCGGCTCGTTGCCCGTACGGCGCGGGTCGCGCGAGCTCGATTGCGGGAATTGTTCCATAAAACATCATCCAATGACGAGAATAATCAGCACATATTTATTGTAGCTGCCCGCCCCTGTGAATGCTTGCTGCTGGCGCAACCTCAAGCGCGCGTTCACATCAAAGTGAACTAAAGTTATAGAGGTGCGAAAGCATACGATTGACGGCCGACGGTGGGCATAAAGCCCGCGGATGAGGAGGTTTTCATGGCAGATCGCGGCATCGTTGCGGTGTTCGGCAGCATGAACATGGACCTTTCGGTGGCGTGCGAGCGCATGCCGCGCGCGGGCGAGACCGTCGGCGGTAGCGGTTTTATCACCAACGCCGGCGGCAAGGGTGCAAACCAGGCTGTCGCCGCCGCGCGCATGGGCGCGCGCACGTGCATGATCGGCGCCGTCGGGCGCGATGCCTTTGGCGACGCACTGGTGGCGGGGCTTCAAGATGCTGGCGTGGGCGTTGAGTTTGTGGCGCGTCGCGACGACGTGGAGACGGGCACGGCGACCATCATTCGCTGCGAGAGCGACAACCGCATCGTGCTGTCGCCGGGCGCCAACCATGCGCTTGCGGGCGCGGACGTTGCCTGCGCGCTGAGGCGTCTGGTGGCCCATGAGCTCGACGGCGACGCCAGCGAGATTGCCCCGGCTGCCGGAAGCGTCTTTATCGCCCAGGGTGAATGTGACCTTGCAGCGACGGCCGAGGCGCTTGTTTGCGCTCACGAGCTCGGGTTCTATACGGTCTTTAATCCGGCGCCTGCCTGCGAGTTGCCTGCGGAGGCCTGGCCTGCGGTCGACCTGGTCTGTCCCAACGAGACTGAGTGCCAGGTGCTGACGGGCATCTTGCCCGCGGATGATGCGAGCTGCGTCGCGGCGCTCAATGCCCTGCTCGCCAAGGGTGCCGGAGCTGCGGTCATCACGTTGGGCGGCGCCGGGTCGGTTACGCTCGGCGATGACGGCGAGCCGCTGCGCATGCCGGCGCTCTCGAGCACGTTGGTCGATACGACGGCCGCGGGCGATACATTTATCGGTGCGCTTGCCGCGGCTCGCCTGGAGGGCCTGCCGCTCTTTGAGTGCATGGCGGCGGGCGCTCGCGCCTCGGCGGTGACGGTGTCGCGCCTGGGCGCTCAGCAATCAATTCCCACGCGTGCGGAAGTCGAGCACAAGTTTGGTTTAGACGGTTTGGATGTAGACGGAGAAGCGGAGTAGAACAATGGCAACCAAGAAGCTGATCCTTGATCTGGATATGGGTGTGGATGATGCGATGGCGCTTGCCTATGCCATCGCGAGCCCCGAGGTGGAGCTCGTCGGCATCACCACGTGCTTTGGCAACGTGCGCGTCGAGCAGTCGGCGCACAACTGCTTGGCGGTGCTCGACCTGTTGGGTCGTCCCGAGGTGCCGGTGTACCTGGGCGCCGATCGTCCCGTGAAGGCGACCGAACCCTACACGCCGCCGGCGTCCACCACGCTTATCCACGGCAAGAACGGCATCGGCGGCGCAAGCGTGCCCGCCTCGCCGTACGAGCCGGTGGGCGCGACGTCGGCCGATGGCAATGCGGCGGTCGATTACCTGATTGATGCCGCGCGTACCTATGGTCCCGACTTGGTCTATGTGGCGACCGGTCCGCTCTCCAACCTGGCGCTCGCCCTTGAGCGCGACGCGGCGGCGATGATGTCTATCGGCCGCGTGGTGGTGATGGGTGGCGCCCTGACCGTGCCCGGCAACGTGAGCGCCGGTGCCGAGGCCAACATGGCGAGCGACCCCGAGGCCGCTGACGCCGTGCTGCGCTCGGGCCGCAAACTCACCATGGTTGGTCTTGACGTGACGCATCGCGTGGTGCTGACGCGCCGCGACATTGCCGGTTGGACGGGCTCGGGCACCATGGCGGGCTGCGCATTTGCGAGTATGGTCGAGCACTACATTGGCTCGTACGAGATGAACGCCCCTTACCTGGGCGGCTGCGCGCTGCACGATCCGCTTGCCGTTGCCGTGGCGATTGATCCCACGCTCGTGGGCGCACTTGGTTGCAACTTGCGCGTCGACCTGCTCGGCGAGTATCGCGGCCGCACTATCTGCGACGAGCATCGCCTGTCCGACCCCGACAAGAGCGCGCTTGTGGCACTCACCGTGGACGCCCCGCGCTTTCTGTCCGAGTTCAAGGCGCGCATGGCCCGCATCCTAGGCTAGGCTCGGGGTCGAAGCACGCCCATCTGCTCGATGTGGCCGCTGGCGGGCCGACATCTGCCGTTCGCCAGCCCGATGGTCCCCGGGGCGGGGAGAGCGCTATAATGCATTCTGCATCTTGGATTGTTACTCCTGTGTGGAGGCATGCCCAAGAGCAATACAACACGGATTGTTACGTAAGGCATGACCGCAATAGCACTGCTATTGGCTATCATGCCTTTTTCTGTGAGTGTTCTTGAAAGGAGGTTCACCATGCTTGCAATTAAAAAGCTTAACAACAACGCGGTTCTTTGCCGTGACGGACAGGGGCGAGATGTCATCGCCATGGGCAGGGGCGTCGGTTTCGGCGGAGATTTTCCTCGAGAGCTCCCTCTTTCTAAAATCGAGCATACGTTTTACGACATTGATCCTAAAGGACAAGATGTCATGAGGGATCTTCCCTCGGATATCGTGATGTTTGCGGCGAAAGTTATGGACATCGTTGCCAACGAACTGCCCTACGACCTCTCGACCAATGCGACGCTGTTCATGGCTGATCACCTGTCGTTTGCCGTTGCGCGAGCCCAAAAGGGGGTCCGCATCGCGATGCCTCTTGCCTATGAAGTGCGGGAGACGTATCCGAAGGAATACAAGGCTGCCCAGTTTATCGTCATGCGACTCGAGAAGGAGCTCGGAGAGCGGCTTCCCAAGGATGAGATTGCCAGTATTGCGATGAATCTCGTGAACGCACGGGTTGTTGAAGCCGTCAAAGCCACGGCCGAGCCCGCAAAGCAGTTCGACGATATGCTCGAGGACGTTATCGAGATTCTCGAAAGCGATTTCCGCATTATTGTCGACCGCGATTCCTTTGATTTCACCCGCTTCGCCACGCATCTGCGGTACCTGTTCAAGCGCATTCAAGCCGGCGAGTCGCTGAACAGCGCCAACATGCAGATGTACAAGAACTTTCGTGAGGAGTTTCCGCAGTTGGCAGAGTGCGTGAAGCATATCGGTTCCTATTGTCGTGAAACGTGGGACGCCACGCTCTCCGAGGAGGAGGAACTCTATCTGATGATCCATCTCAACCGGATCATCTCCAAAAAAGGATTGTAACCCGTAGCCATTCGGGGCATGACCTTTGCCGATTCGAACAGTAAGCCAAGATTGTGCAAAGGAGCCAATGATGGCAAATTACAAAAAGGTGGCAGAGCAGATTCTCTCCACTGTGGGCGGGGCGGAAAACGTGGCTTCGGTTACGCATTGCATGACGCGCCTGCGCTTCAACCTCAAGGATGAAAGCCTCTCGAATGATGAGAAGCTTGAGGACATCTCGTCTATCATCAGCGTCGTGCACGCCGGAGGGCAGGTGCAGCTGGTGGTCGGGCCCACGGTCGACAAGGTCTACGACGAGGTTTGTAAGCAGGGCGGATTCGAGGTCACGGTATCGATTGACGAGGAACTCGATGGCCCTCAGCTTAGCTGGAAGGAGCGCTTGGCGCCTAAGCACCTCTTCAATCAGCTGCTCGATGCCGTGAGCGGCGCTATCACCCCGATCCTTCCGATCTTTTGTGTCGCCGGTATCTTCAAGATGCTCGTTATTCTGTTTGGGCCCGAAGGCGCCGGTTTTATGTCCGAAACGAGCGACCTGTATCGGATCCTTTCCCTGGTGGGCGATGCGGCGTATTACTACTTCCCGGTGTTTGCCGCCTATAGCTCGGCTAAGAAGTTCAAAACGAGTCCTGTGCTGGCACTGCTCATCGCTGTTGTGATGATTTATCCCGACATGCTCGCTATTGTTGAGGACGGAAAGCCTTTCAGCGTCTTCGGCATCCCCATGCAGCTCGTCAACTACACCCAGGCTGTTCTTCCGGTCATCTTGATCACCTGGGCCCAGTCCTATGTTGAGCGCTTCTTTAAGAAGATCTCGCCTGATATGTTGCGCATTCTGATCGTACCCGTGGGTACGGTGCTCGTGATGTTGCCGGTCGCGCTGTGCCTCTGCGGCCCTGCCGTCCAATTTGTCATGGGCCTTGTGGCCGATTTCATCATTTGGCTCGCCTCTGTTGCCGGTCCCGCTGCGACCGCGGTTATCGGCGCATTCTGGAATCTGATCATCGCCACCGGCATGCACGTGCCGATCTATACCGCCATATTGCCCGCCGCGCTCCAGAACGGTTACGACGCCATCTTATACCCCGGCACCGCGGTTGTAGCCTACACCACGCTTGCCATCGCGCTCGCCTATGGCCTGCGCGCTAAGGACAAGGAGAGTCGAGCCACGGGCTGGAACTTGTTCATCACCTATGCCTTCGGTCGCGTGAGTGAGCCCATCATCTACGGCATCCTGTTTCGCGACAAGAAGGCTCTTGCCTGGAACATGATTGGTGGTGCTGTCGGTGGTCTGCTGGTAAGCCTTCTTCATGCCAACGTCTATATCTTCACTGGCGTTGGTTTCCCATGGATGAACGTGCTCATGTTTGCTCAGGATATCATCCCTGGCACCATCGGGTGTCTTGCTGGCGGTGCCGTGACGTTTGCGTTGGCGATGATTTTTGGATTTGAAGGACAGGAGAAGATGCCGTTGAAGTCCAAGAGCGGCGATTCTGAGGCCGTTGAATCCGTCGAGGCATAAGAGGCTACTACACAAATATGCTCCCCAGCCGTTGCGCGGTCCGACCCCTTGGCCGCGCAACGGTACTGTGCTGTTGCGCGGCACTTGCCGAGTCCGTTGCGTTCGACAGTGTGGGCCGGGAATTTGATAGAAAGGACGACACCATAATGTTTAGAGAAGATTTTTTATGGGGCGGGGCTCTGGCTGCAAACCAGTGCGAGGGAGGATGGAACGAAGGCGGTCGCGGTTTAGCCAATTCCGACATGCTGCCGTTTGGCGATCAACGCATGGACGTCATGCGGGGAGACCTTGATCCGCGTGCGTTGGCACCCGACAGCTTCTATCCCGCTCGCAAGGGCATTGATTTTTACCATAGGTACAAGCAGGATATTGAACTGTTTGCCCAGATGGGTTTTAAATGCCTGCGCTTATCAATCGCCTGGAGCCGCATTTTTCCCAAAGGAGACGAAGCCGAGCCCAATGAAGAAGGCCTTGCCTTTTACGAGGATGTTTTTAGGACGTGTCGCGCGCATGACATTGAGCCTTTGGTGACGCTCAACCACTATGATGTCCCCATGCATCTCGTCGATGCGTATGGCGGATGGCGCGATCGCAGGTTGGTCGACCTGTTCGAGCGATATTCGCGTACCGTGTTCGAGCGCTATCGGGGATTGGTCAATTATTGGCTGACCTTTAACGAGATCAACATCATGACGCAGGCGTGCTTTATGGCGGCGGGGATCATCTTCGAGCAAGGGGAGAATCGCTATGCAACGGTTCACACGGCCGTGCACCATGTATTGGTTGCGAGCGCCCGTGCGGTCGGGGCGTGTCATGAACTGTGCCCTGGGGCGAAGATCGGTTGCATGCTCAACGCAGGTGTCTTCTATCCGGCTACATGTGATCCGGACGATGTGCTGGCTGCGCAGGCTGAGAATCGCAGCCATTACATGTTTACCGACGTCCAGGTGCGCGGTGCGTACCCGAGCTATGTTCTCAAGGAATACGCCCGCCATGGTTTTGAGGTGCCCTATCGGGATGATGACCGCGAAGTACTGGCTGCAAACCTGGTCGATTTCGTCTCGTTTTCGTATTACTCGACGCGCGTCGCAAAAGCGCATGCGGAAGGTCAGTTCGATTCGAACCTTCTTCGCTCGGCGCCTAATCCGTATCTAAAACAGGAGCCTTGGGGGAGGTTTATCGACCCCAAAGGGCTGCGCGTCACCATGAATGAAATCTGGGATCGCTATCAAAAGCCGCTGTTCATCGTCGAAAACGGTTTGGGTGCTCCTGATGTGCCGGAAGATTCGGGTGAAATAGAAGACGACTATCGAGTTGAATACCTGCGGGCCCACATCGAGGCGATGAGGGAGACCGTCGAGCTCGACGGGGTGGAACTCATGGGATATACCTGTTGGGGCCCGATCGATTTGGTTTCGGTCGCCACAGGACAGATGCGTAAGCGCTACGGGTTTATCTATGTCGATCGAGACGATAGCGGTGCGGGCTCGTTTGAGAGACGTAAAAAGAAAAGCTTCGAATGGTACCGACGCGTAATAGCAAGCAATGGCGAAGACCTTGCGTAATAACGTTAAGATGGACAAATGCGCCCGTTGGGGAAATAGTCGCGCCACTTTGCTTGACAACAGGCTAAACTAGCTAATAAACATTTACTATTCTGTTTAGATTGAATTTGCGGTCGTTTAGTTGCCGAGCCACGGGGCGGTCAAGCCACGATGCTCGGCCGCGACCGATGCTAGGGGGAACGATGGCTAAAGCAAGCGTCCGCGAGATCAGCCGCATTACCGGCTTTTCGCCCGCAACCGTGTCCAACGCGCTCAACCGCAAGCGCAGCGTGAGCGAGGAGACCGCCAAGGTCATCCTGGAGTGCGCGCAGTCGCTTGGCTATCAGCAGTCGACGCAGCTCGAGAGCATCCAGTTTGTGCTTGCGCGCAAGACGGGCGCCATCCTGGACGAGAGCACCTTCCATCCCGCGGTCATCGAGGGCGTGGAGCGCCAGGCGCGTCGCCACGGCATGAGCACGAGCTTTGTCTCGCTCGACTTTAGCGACCTGGACGCCGTGCGCCCGCAGGTCGAGGGCCTGATCGCCGACCCGTCGGCCGCCATCGTGCTGATGGGTACCGAGCTGGGCGAGGAGGACTACGCCCTGTTCGCCGACGCTGCCGCCCACCTGATTGTGCTCGACGGCTGGAGCGATCGCCAGTACTTCGATGCCGTAGTCATCGCCAACACCGATTCGGTGCTGCGTGCCGTGGATTACCTTATCGAGAAAGGCCACAGGCAAATCGGCTATCTGGCGGGCGACCTTCGTATCCGCAACTTTAAGGACCGCGAGCGCGGCTATCGCCAAGCGCTTGAGGACGCGGATCTTGAGGCCAACCCGGCATGGCACGTCACGCTGGGTACCACGCTCGAGGGCGCTTATCACGACATGGGCGTGTGGCTCGACAACGTCTCGCGCGACGATCTGCCGACGGCTTTCTTTGCCGAGAACGACGTGCTCGCCGTGGGCGCCATGCGCGCGTTCAACGAGCACGGTATTCGCGTGCCCGAGGATGTCTCGATCATCGGCTTTGACGACCTGTCTTTGGGCGCCTTCTCCAACCCGCCGCTCACCACGGTGCATGTTCCCAAGCACGAGGTGGGCGAGATCGCGGTGCGTCGCCTGGTGGGCAACATCCGCAACCCCAAGAGCTATACCTGCAAGACGGCCGTGTCGACCTATTTTGTCGAGCGCCAAAGCGTGCGTGAGATCTAGGCAAAGGCAACGCTAGGCCGTAGGGAGGTAAAGCTCGCTAAGGCAGCCATACATAACGCTACTAAGAGAGGGTCCTTCGGGGCCCTCTTTTTGATGCCCTTGTATGTTCAGTTTGTTTACATACCGTTTAGGCTGATTTCTCTACCGTCTACGGGTATTTCGCGTTAAACTTCTAAACAGTAGAGTAAAACATTTAGTAAACAGAACAAAACGAAACATGCGTCTGTTTACTGAACATGTGATTAGGGGAGGACGTACATGGACAAGATCAAGCTCGGCTTTGTGCCCACGCGCCGCAGCATCTTTAGCGCGCCGGACGCAATCAAGTATCGCGGCCTGACGGCTGATCGCCTGCGCGAGATCGGCGTCGACATCGTGGATATCGACGACATCAATGACGAGGGCCTGCTGTTCGACGACAGCCACATTGAGCCTATCGTCAAGAAATTCCGCGCCGAGGGCGTCGATGGCATTATGCTGTGCCACGCCAACTTTGGCACCGAGTACGTTTGCGCTCGCCTTGCCCGCGAGCTCGGCCTGCCCGTGCTGCTGTGGGGCCCGCGCGACGAGCGCCCCGAGCCCGACGGCACGCGCCTGCGCGATAGCCAGTGCGGTCTGTTCGCCACCGGCAAGGTCCTGCGCCGCTTCCAGGTTCCCTTCACCTACATGACCAACTGCCGCCTGACCGACCCCGAGTTCGAGCGCGGCGTTTGGGACTTTTTGGCCGTTTGCAACGTGGTCAAGACCTTCAAGCACACCCGCATCCTGCAGATGGCCACCCGTCCATTCGACTTCTGGTCGACCATGTGCAACGAGGGCGAGCTGCTCGAGAAGTTCAACATCCAGCTTTCGCCTATCCCCATGACCGAACTTGTCCAGGCCGTGCGCGACGCCCAGGCCGACGAGCAGGCCATGGCCGCCATGCTTGCCCACATCAACGACAGCTTTGAGATCTGCATCCCCGAGGACAAGGTCCCCGCGGTCGCCGGTCTTGCCATCGCCATGAAGCGCTTGGTCGAGAAGTATGGCTGCAACGCCGGTGCCATTCAGTGCTGGAACGCTCTGCAGGACGAGCTGGGCATTATGCCCTGCGCCGCCAACGCCATCCTCAACGAGATGGGCATTCCTATCGTATGCGAGACCGATATCCACGGCGCCATCACCGCGCTGATGGTCGAGGCCGCCGACCTGGGCCGTCACCGCGGCATGTTCGCCGACTGGACCGTGCGCCATCCCGATAACGAGAACGGCGAGCTGCTGCAGCATTGCGGCCCCTGGCCCTGCAGCTGCGCGGCCGTCAAGCCCAAGCTCACCTACCCGCTGGCTTTCGATCACCCCGGCGCGCTGACGGCCGAGGCCAAGCACGGCGACCTCACCCTTGCCCGCTTTGACGGTGACAACGGCGAGTACTCGCTGCTACTGGGCAACGCCCGCGGCATCGACGGCCCGGCCGGCATGGGCACCTACCTGTGGGTCGAGGTCGACAACCTCAAGCGCCTCGAAGCCAAGATCGTCGAGGGCCCCTACATCCACCACTGCGTCGCTATTCACGCCAACGTGGTGCCGGTGCTCTACGAGGCGTGCAAGTATATCGGCATCGCTCCCGACCTGTACGACCCGATTGAGCAGGACGTTAAGGCTTACCTGCGCGGCGAGTAGGGTCGTGCCTACTTTGTAGCAACGAGCCGGCGCGCTACCACAGCACCCAACCTTGCGGTTCAAGCCGTCGCTTGCGTACCAAAGTACGCGGCGCTCCTCTTTCACCACAATCTTGGGCACTGTGGAAACGCGGTGGCTTTGACTTTGGAAATTCCCTGAAAGGAGTTTTTCGTGGCAACTATCGAAGAGCTTGAGTCCCTGCGTTGGGACCTTCGCCGCGATTGCGTCGATATCATCATGGCTGGCGCCGGCGGCCACATCGGCGGCGACATGTCGGTGATCGACGCCCTCATGACCCTCTACGCCAACCACCTCAACATTTCGCCCGAGACCGTCGACGATCCCAATCGCGACCGCTTCGTGCTCTCCAAGGGCCACGCCATGGAGGCTTACTACGCGGTGCTTTGCCACGAGGGCTATCTTGACCTCGACGACGTCAAGGCCCGCTTCTCCAAGTTCGGCAGCCCCTACATCGGCCACCCCAACAACAAGCTCAAGGGCATCGAGATGAACTCGGGCTCGCTGGGTCACGGCCTGCCCGTGGCCGTGGGCATGGCGCTCGCCGGCAAGATGGACGGCCGCGACTATCGCGTCTACACCATCATGGGCGACGGCGAGCTTGCCGAGGGCTCGGTCTGGGAGGGCGCCATGAGTGGTGGCAACTACCAGCTCGACAACCTGTGCGCGCTCGTGGACCGCAACCGCCTGCAGATCAGCGGCAGCACTGAGGACGTCATGAAGCAGGATTCGCAGGAGGAGCGCTGGGCTGCCTTCGGCTGGAATGTGCTCTCCATTCCGGGCAACGACGTCCAGGCCATCGATGCCGCGCTGACGCTTGCGGCCGAGACCAGCGGAAAGCCCACGGTCATCATCCTCAACACGGTGAAGGGCTATGGCTCGCCTGTCATGGAGGACAAGGCCTCCTGGCATCATCACCTGCCCAACGATGAGGAATATGCCCAGATCATCGCCGATTTCGCTGCCCATAAGGAGGCCATCAATGGCTAACAAGATCGCCAACCGCAAGGTTATCTGCGACACGCTGCTCGAGGCCGCCGAGACCGATAAGGACATCGTCGTCCTGTGCTCCGACTCCCGCGGCTCCGCATCGCTCACGCCGTTCTTCGATCAGTATCCCCAGCAGTCCGTCGAGGTCGGCATCGCCGAGCAGGACCTGGTGAGTATCGCCGCCGGCATGGCTTCGTGCGGCAAGAAGGCCTGGGCCGCCTCGCCGGCGTCCTTTGTGACCACGCGCTCGTATGAGCAGTGCAAGGTCGACGTCTCGTACTCCAACACCAACGTCAAGCTCATCGGCATCTCGGGCGGTGTGTCCTACGGCGCTCTGGGCATGAGCCATCACTCCGCGCAGGATATCGCCGCCATGAGCGCGATTCCCAACATGCGCGTGTATCTGCCGAGCGATCGTTTTCAGACTGCCGAGCTCGTGCGCGCCCTGGTTGCCGACAACAAGCCGGCCTATATCCGCGTGGGTCGCAACCCGGTCGAGGACGTGTATGCCGAGGACGAGTGCCCGTTCCAGATGGACCGCGCCACCTGGGTGCGTCGCGGCGCCGATGTAACGATTGTCGCCACCGGCGAGATGGTCCGCCATGCCGTGGACGCCGCCGATCTGCTGGCCGAGCAGGGCATCTCTGCCACCGTGCTCGACATGTACTGCATCAAGCCGCTCGATGCCGATGCCGTGATCGAGGCCGCCGGTGCCACGCGCGCCGTCGTGACCGTCGAGGAGCACAGCCCCTTTGGAGGCTTGGGCTCCATGGTCGCGCAGGTCGTGGGCGAGCATTGCCCGCGTCCGGTTAAGTGCCTGAGTCTGCCCGACGCGCCGGTCATCACCGGCACGAGCCCCGAGGTCTTTGCGCACTACGGCCTCACCGGCGAAGGCATTGCCAAGACCGTTGCCGAGTTCCTTCCCGCAGAGTAATTGGAATGTGACAAAGGGACCGTCCCTTTGTCACATTCATTTTGAAAGGGGTGGCCATGGGCCGCTACATCATCGGAATCGACCAATCCACGCAGGGCACGAAGGCGCTGCTGGTGGACGAGGGCGGCCATCTGATTCATCGTGCCGACCGCTCGCATCGCCAGATTGTCAATGATGCCGGCTGGGTGAGCCATGATCCCGCCGAGATTGCCGCCAATGTGTTGGCCGTGGCGCGTGCCGTGGTGGAGGAGACCGGGGTCAATCCGGCCGACATTGCCGGTATTGGCATCTCCAACCAGCGCGAGACCACCGTTGCCTGGAACCGCACGACGGGCGAGCCGCTGTGTGACGCCGTGGTGTGGCAGTGTGCCCGCGCCCGCGAGCTGTGTGACGAGCTTGCGGCGCGCGAAGGCGTGGCAGAGCTGGTACGTGACACAACGGGCCTGGTGCTCTCGCCCTACTATCCGGCGGGCAAGATGGCTTGGATCCTCGCGAACGTTCCGGCGGCTGCCGAGGCCGCGGCGTCGGGTGAGCTGTGTCTGGGCACCATCGATGCCTGGGTGGTCTGGACGCTCACGGGCGGCGCGGAGTTTCGCTGTGACTGGTCCAATGCTAGTCGCACGCAGCTCTTCGACCTGCGCCGTGGCTGCTGGAGCGAGTCGGTGTGCGAGGCCTTTGGCATCGATTCGGCCTGCCTGCCGCAGGTGACCGACTCCGACGGTCTGTTTGGCACAACGGACCTGGGCGGCTTTTTGCCGGCGCCCGTGCCGGTGCACGGCGTGCTGGGCGATAGCCATGCGGCCCTGTTTGCGCAGGGTTGCCACAGCCGCGGCATGGCCAAAGCGACCTATGGTACCGGTAGCTCGGTCATGATGAACGTCGGCAACGAGTTTGTCGCCAGCTCGCACGGGCTTTCGAGCTCGCTTGCGTGGCGTATGGATGGCGTGACCGAGTATGTACTCGAGGGCAACGTGAGCTACGCCGGCGCCGTCAAGACCTGGCTGCGCGACGACCTGGAACTCATCAACAACCCCGAGGAGGTCACCGACCTGTGCTACGCCGCCAACCCGGCGAGCCATGTCTACTTTGTGCCGGCGTTTACCGGCCTGGGTGCGCCGCACTGGGCAAGTGATGCCGAGGGCTGCGTTTTTGGCATGACACGCACCACGGGTCGCGCGGAGTTCGTAAAGGCTGCCGACGAGTCGATCGCCTATCAGATCTTCGACGTCATTGATGCGATGGTCGAGGATTCGGGCGCGGCGCTTGCCGAGCTTCGTGTTGACGGCGGCCCCACGCGCGACGCGTACCTGATGCAGTTTGAGAGCGACTTGGTCGGCTCGCCCATCCGCATTGCGAGCAATGACGAGATGAGCGGTCTGGGCGCGGCTTGGGCCTGCGGTATCGCGCTGGGCATGTATACGCGCGATGTCGTCGACGTCTACGGCGCCCGCGGCATCGTGGAGCCGTCGATGCCCACTGACGAGCGAGCAAAAAAGATCGCCGGCTGGCGCCATGCAGTGGCCGCGACTATCTCGTACACCGCCTAGCATGATTTTTCTGGGACGGGGATCAAATAATCATCGGTCCTCGTCCCAGGTGGCTAATTTGGGACGGGGCTTTTTTGACTGGTATGATTGGTGTGACCATTCGAACCAGCTAAAAGAGCCCCGTCCCAAATTGACTATCGAGAGGATCTGCCATGGAGCGCATTGCGAGCTTTTCTGTCGATCATCTGCTGCTTGAGCCCGGCGTATACGTGAGTCGCATCGACCGCGATCCGGCGACCGGCGCTGCCGTCACCACCTTTGACCTGCGTCTGACCACGCCCAATAAAGAGCCGGTCATGAACACGGCTGAGTGCCACACCATCGAGCACCTGGGTGCGACCTTCCTTCGCAATCATGCCGAGTGGTCGAGCCGTATCGTTTACTTTGGCCCCATGGGCTGCCGCACGGGCTTTTACCTGGTCGTGTTTGGCGAGGTGACGAGCGAGGAGATCCTGCCGCTCGTGCGCGAGCTCTTTGAGTTCGTCGCCGACTTTGAGGGCGATGTCCCCGGTGCCGCTCCCGAGGAGTGCGGCAACTACCTGGACCAGAACCTTCCCATGGCAAACTGGCTCGCGCGCCGCTACCTCGACCGCGACCTGGCCGATATCGACGAGAAGCACCTGCACTACCAGCAGGCGTAAGGATTGCCTTCTGCTTCTAAACCGTTCACATGGAGATATCGACCGTTTAACTGTTTAGTAATGTTTACACGAGGTCATTTACGGTGTTTCGCTTAAACTGGCAACCAGAGTGATATTCAGGCAAGGCTCCTGAAGCAGCATCTGTCGACATTGATTGTCGGATTCTGCTTCGGGAGCCTTGTTTTGTTTAAGGGGGACACATGGAAATCGTTAAACGAATTAACACCAGCGCTGTCCTCTGCATCGACGGAAATGGCAGGCAGCTGGTGGCATTCGGGCGTGGCCTGGGGTTTAAGGACGTTGGCGATGAATTACCGCTCTCGGAGATTCAACGAACGTTCTATAACGTTAGTTCCCGCTACATCGCTCTCATTGATGAAGTCTCGGATGAACTTCTCGAGCTGACCTCGGATGTTATTGATATGTCGACAGGACTGCTTCCCTATGAAGTAAGCCCTAATTTGCCGTTTATTCTTGCGGACCATATCGCGTATGCAATTAAGCGCAAGGAGCAAAACATTGTTGTCCATATGCCCTTGTCTTTTGATGTTCGCCAACAATATCCCGTCGAATTCAAAACCGGCGAGTACGCGCTTCGAATAATCAGGAAACGTCTCAATGTTAGGCTTCCCGCTCATGAGACAGTTGGAATTGCCATGGCGTTTATCAATAACATGGCCGATTCGGATTCATGTGAGCTGGCTGAAGAGTTTGGCACGGACGTTTACGATCGCGTTCTCGAAGAATCAACTATTGCTGTTGAAAGACGGCTTGGTATTCAAGTTGATCGGGAGGGCTTCGATTATGCAAGGTTCGCAACCCACCTTCAGTACCTATTCAATAGGTTGAACTCTGGCGAAAGTATCGTAAGCGACAACCGCAAGATGTATCTCTCGCTCAAAGATGAATATCCGGTGGCATCGGCGTGCGCCGATGACATCGCTTCTGTTCTCAGCCGGCTGACGGGCCAAGAACTTATAGACGAAGAAAGACTCTATCTGATGATGCATATCAATCGAATCGCATCGAAAGCTAGGTAATTGGTCGGCGAAGGCGCGCGCTTTGCCGATGGTTACATATAAAACACAACATGGGAGAAATGGTATTTATGGCAGATACAACCAAGCTCGCTGCCGAGATTCTCGAGATGGTGGGCGGTGCAGAAAACGTTACATTTGTAGCCCACTGCATGACTCGTTTAAGGTTCAATCTTAAGGACGAAAGCATCGTAGATGATGCAAAAGTCAAGGCAATCGATGGTGTGATCGATATTCGCCATTCAGCAGGGCAATACCAAGTGATTGTGGGGCCCAAGGTCGATAAGGTCTACGAAATCGTTGCAAAGGAAACCGGGGTTGACACCGGGAAGTCCGCGGCAGATGAAGGCGAGACCAAAGGTTTTCTGGGAAAGCTGATGAAGCTGATCAGCGGCATCATGATGCCCGTTCTTCCCGCCTTGATTGCATGCGGAATGATAAACGCCGTCCTTAGTATCCTGACGACGGCAGGTGTCGTTTCCGCTGAGAGCGGAATTTATACCCTGCTGTACGGCATGGGAAACGCCAGCATGTATTTCTTGCCCGTTCTCGTCGGATCGTCTGCGGCCAAATTCTTTGGAATCGATCAATATATCGGTGCGGTGCTCGGTGCAATCCTGCTTTACCCGACTTTTGTTGCCGCAGCTGGAGCTGGTGATGCGCTGGATTTGTTCGGCATGAAGTTCACGATGGTGAGCTATGCCTCGACGGTGTTTCCCGCTATCGTGGCGGCTTGGTTCGCATCCGTTCTTTATAAGTGGCTGCGTGCGGTTCTTCCCGATGCTTTGGCATTTGCACTCGTTCCGTTCCTGACAGTTGCTATTGCTGCCCCCATCTCGCTTCTTGTGGTTGGCCCGGTTATCCAACAGGCGAGCTCCTTGCTTGCGACTGCCGTACTGGCGGTCTATCAGTTCAGCCCCATTCTTTGCGGCGTTATTCTTGGACCGATATTTGGCCTCGTCATGATTCCTCTTGGACTCCATTGGGCCCTCATTGTGATCTCCATCAACAATATTATGACCGTCGGTTCCGACCCTATCCTTGGACTTCTTTGCGGTAGCATGGGTGTCGTCGGCGCTTGCTTGGCGTTTGCTTTCCGCTCGAAGGATCCGAGCGAAAAGAGCCTTGGATTCAGCTGTGCCATTACGAGCCTGTGCGGAATTACAGAACCTGCCCTGTACGGCATAGTTTTGGAGCACAAGAAGATCATCGTCGCTTCCATGATTTCTGGTGCAATTAGCGCTGTTATCCCGGCTATCTTCAATACCCGCACGTTCGTTATGACGTCGAGTGGTATTTTCAGCTTCCCCGGCTACATGAATCCTTCCGGTGATATGAGCAGCCTTATTGGTGCGATCCTTTGCAATGTCGTTGGTTTTATTCTTACCTTCGTCCTCGTCTACATCATGTATCGCCCTGATGCAGACACGTCGGCGGAATAGACAATTATTCGGAATGTAAGCTGCTGAAAACCCCGCGGCAGATTGCATATGGTGGGCTTGCGATTGATCTGCGCGAGCCCACCTCGTTTTTGGAGTGACTGGTTATGACAATTACTGCCGATATGACATTTGGAGAAATCGCACTTCTTCCTGAGTTCGCTGGGTTCGGTGAGCATCTCATGCTTTGCCGACCTTCAACTTGGGAGCGCATGTGGAATAAGCCCATCGCGGCCCATTTGAATTCCGACACTAATCCGTATGAAGTTACTCGTGTTCTGCGCGGGTTGAATCGGATTGTTGAGCTTGCGGATGACGGGAGGCAGGTTGCATACGATATTTGGGATGAAGCCGATTGTATTCGCGATCCGACCCGGCGCAACGCAGAGCTGTTTTTCTTTCCGGGGCGACCGGGGGCGCCATTCGTTATCGCGATTTCGGGTGGGGGCTATCAGAGCGTTTGTCACCAAATGGAAGGTTTTCCCGTTGCTCCCGAGCTCAACGATGCGGGCTATAACGTGTTTGTGTTGTCATACAGGGTGAGGGTCGAGCCGCTGATGCCGCGTCCGATCGATGACCTTAATCGCGCAGTCCGTTTTGTCCTCGAGAATTCAACGCGATTTAATGTGGACAAAAAATATGCGGTTATCGGTTTTTCCGCTGGCGCGCATTTGACCGCCGAGTGGGGGACGGATAACAAGGGGTTTGCATCTTACGGATGCGAGCCGCCAAAAGCTTTGGTTCTGTGTTACGCCCCGATTGACCTTCATGAGTCCGAATGTGCGTCAGACCATAGATTTCTTGATTCGGTGTGCGGTGGAGCTGGGCACGATGCGATTGATGATTTCTGCATTGATCAACATGTGTGGGAACGGTATCCGCCGACATATCTTTGGCAATGCGCCGACGATGATGTCGTATCGCCCGGCAATCTCGGAAAGATGGTTGACGCACTGGATGCGGCTGGGGTGCACCACGAGGAGATTGTGTATCCAGAAGGAGGACATGCGTTAATGAAACCTCATGCGCCGGAAACTGATCACTGGTGCTCGGGTGTCATTGAGTTCCTTAAGGGCTATCTCGGCTAAGTAAAATACACGCCGCCCTTTTGCCCATGTGACTCTGGTGCGTGTTGTTTGCGGTATTGACTCCATCAAAAGACGGCTAATGTTCTAGAATGTTTATATAGTCACATTTACGAACAGGAGCGAACATGCATATCTACTCTGTTACCGATCCCGAGTTCAAGTCCTACGGCCGCGTGTGGGACGACGTACCCTCCAGCCTGACAGCTCCGCTTGTCGAGGCACTTTCCGCCACGCCCATTCCCGAGGGTAGCAAGTATGTGGCCTCCGCGCCCGAGCTGGAACAGGTCGAAGGTGCCGACACGCTCGGTCTGCTCATGTACGGCGGCCGCCCCTTCCAGCTGGGCTGGTGCAACGGCCGTAACACGAAGCTCAACTGCCTGGAGTATCACCGCGCCAGCGAGTTCAACCTGGGCGCCCGCGATTTTATCCTGCTGCTGGCCAAGCGCGAGCAGATCGTCGACGGCAAGCTCGATACCGCGCAGGTCAAGGCCTTCCGCGCGCCGGCCGGCACGCTCGTCGAGGTCTACGCCACGACGCTGCACTACACGCCGTGCATGGTCGACGACGGTGGCTTCCAGGTAATGGTAGCGCTGCCCGCCGGCACCAATGGTCCGCGTCCCGAGGCCGCTGCCAACATGTCCGCCGCCGGCGACAGCTACTGCTACTGGAAGGCCGACAAGTGGGTCCTCTGCCACGCCGATAGTCCCAAAGCAGCCGAGGGCGGCTACGTAGGCCTAACCGGCAAAAACCTCGACATCACCTGCGACTAGCGCTTCGTCTCAATCCTGTAACATCTAGCAGCCAAAATCGTCTCTACCTGTTACAGGACGAGACAAACTGCAGGGGGCTGCCCGAAAATCTCAATCTGTAACACCAGGCTCGGTTTTGACGGTCTAACTGTTGCAGACCGAGACAAACCGGTCAAAACCATCACAAAGGTGCCTGTCCCCTTCGTGGTGGTTTTCCTACAGCTGACTGCGCAGGTAGTCAGCCATATAAGGAACAGCGAAGCGCACGTACCCGCGGCGGGCCTGTTCGATTACGCCGGCGTCGATAAGGCGCCGGCGATACTTTTGTGCGTAGTCGGGTGTGACCGACATGCGCTCGGCTACATCAGAAATGCGCGACACGGTGTCTTCGTCATCCGCCATTGCGGCAAGAAACGCAACGTCTTGGTCCGAGAGCGCGGCGAGCGTCGTCTCGCACACATCGTTTTCGAAATCGACCTTTGACGCCTCGATGGCTCCGTCGACTAGCTCTCGTGTTGCGCGTTCTCCTGCCTGGCAACGATTGGCGATGTTGTAACCGATGAGCTGCAACATGTAGGGCGAGCCCTGGGTTGCGCGAGCGGCATCTAGTCGAAGATCGCTTGGGATATCAAGGTCGAGTTCTTCGAAAGCCCGCTGGTAATAGGTGTCGACGTCTCCGACTGAAAGCGGTTCGAGTGTGACTTTGCGAGCGCGGTTGAGAAACGTCAGCACGCGGTCATTGAGCGTCGCCGAGACCGCTCCCGGAAGGCCCGCCATAACGAGTGCGACGTTGAGTCTCTCGCCGACGAGTTCTTGATAAGCGGTGACGAGTTGTCTGATCTCGGGCGAATTAGCCTGAAGCTCATCGATGAGGATGAGGATGCCATGTCCTTGCTCGGTTAGTTTGCGCGCCAGTTGCGTGAGCTTGAACTGGAAACTCTTGGTTTCCTGCACATCGCGCGTGAACTCAAGGCCGGCTGAGAAACCGAAGACGCTCAGGCTGCCGCCCGTGAGTTTAGGGAGATGGCGTTTGTTGGCATAGGGCTCGCCCGCCTCTTGGATTTTTTCAACAATGCGCTCGAGCATGTCCTCGGAGGCAACGGTGGGCGTGGCGACGACGAAGCCAAGCTTGCGAGCGCGATCGGCGAGCTCCCACAGGAGAACCGTCTTGCCGCTTCCTCGCTGGCCGAGCATGAGCATGGCGCGGTCTCGATTGCCCGGCTCCTGTTCAAGGCCGGAGATGAATGTTGAAATTACATTTCCTCGCCCAACGAGATAGGATGGGCGATTTCCAAATGAAGGGGAGAAGATGGTTTCAGTCATAAGTCTCCTTTCCTTTTTTTCCTATTTTTTCCTTTTTTTCCTATTCAGTCAAATTGACTACTGGTCGAGGGCGGCTTCAGGGGGGTGTTCCTATAGTTTTGTCAACTGGGCAATGCTGTTTTCGAGATTGAATC
>OFRZ01000037.1_pt1 | contig 126763 bp, 121 predicted proteins | sample 1543181 | NCBI WGS metagenome assembly OFRZ01 (sample SAMN04209245, study PRJEB22552) | human gut metagenome | biome: gut; material: feces | host: Homo sapiens | place: USA: Oklahoma | reverse complement strand
CATAGCATGGCTGACGATACAAAAATTTATTATTTTTTATTGTCCTCTTGACGGGGAGCATACCACGGAGTTTCTTGCAAAAATACGGGTTTTGTTTTTTTGTATAATGGTTTTAGGGCTATATAAGCCTAAATAAAGGAGGCAAATATGTACCTGAAATCAAGAGTCAAAATACCGGATGTGCATGGAAAATTGACCCGATTAAGACGCGAGGATATCACATATATTAAGTATGAGTATGATCACTATTATGATCCAGAGAAAAAATATACCTATCCACAGAGAGCAACTATAGGCAAGGTGTGTGCAGATGATGACACTATGATGATCCCTAATGAAGCCTTTCTGAAATACTTTCCAGATGCAGTTTTATCAGGTATGGAAGACCGAACAGAGCGTAGCAGCTGTCTGCGGGTTGGTACATATGCTGCAATACATAAGATAGTATCGGATTATTCGTTAGATAAGATGCCAGTATTGCCCCTATAGCTATAACACAAACTAATAGCACTAAATATCCAATCCTTTTTTCAAAACATTCTTATAATATTTACTATTCATCTATAATTCCGCCATCCGTCCAATAATTTCCTGATAAAATGCTTCCTGGCTTTCTCTACGCTTCAAAGTATCCAGAATCAGCCCGTCTTTCAGCAGGATGATTCTGCTGCAGTAGCTTGCCATCTGCGGATCGTGGGTAACCATAACAATGGTTTTCTTAAATTCACGGTTAATCTGTGTCAGCGCATCAATCACGATCTTACCCGACTTGGAATCCAGATTGCCTGTCGGCTCATCCGCCAGCACCAGATCCGGATCGTTGATGAGCGCCCTGCAGATTGCCACACGCTGTTTCTCACCGCCGGATAATTCGTAAGGATTCTTTTTCACCAGATGGGAAATCAGAAATTTTTCTGCGTACTCCTGTGCCGCCTTTGTCATGACACTTTCCTTCTCCCTGCCAAGGATCATCGGAAGCATAATATTTTCCTCAACGGACAAACTGTCCATCAGATAAAAATCCTGAAATATAAAGCCGATCTGCTTTCTTCGTACATCCGCCAGCCGGTCTCCGTAGATTTCGCTAACATCTTCTTCCATAAACCGTACCGTCCCGCCGGTCTGCTTGTCGATCATTCCGAGGACCTTTAGCAGTGTTGTCTTTCCGCAGCCAGATTTTCCCATGATTCCGACAAATTCGCCCTCTTCTACTGCAAAGTTTAATCCTTTTAACACTTTCACGTCTTCTTCACTCTTCTTGAGCGATGACCTCCGGTAATTCCGGATCAGATTTTCCACTTCCAATACTTTCATTCTAATCATTCCCCTTCTCTACTCTCTTTATAACATATTGTGCAAACAGCCATTGTACTAGCCGGTCTGCCAACAGATATATTCCAACAATCAGAATCCAGTACATCCAAAATGTTACGTCCAGCCTTCCGGCATCTTTTGATGCACACCGCCATTCATAAGAGAGCACATATACAATACCCATCATTACCGTGGCAAACAAAGCAATATCCGACAACATCTGGGTTTCAAAGCGAATGGTTTTCCTGCGCTGCTTCTGCTTCATGCCCATACATCGCAGGAACTCATAGCGTCTCTCATATCCCGAAAGTTCCGACAATATCTTAATCCCATTCACAAAGAATGCACTGATAAATAGCGCCATCATCAGGAATAATTTACTGGATAAGCTGAACAACACACGCATTTTCTGCCCGATCAGATACTCCTCCGTCCCGTAGAGATAACTCTCCATCCTCGTATCGCTGTCATTCTTTACGCCACATTCTTTCTGATACTCCGACAGTTCCTTCCATGCATTTTCCTTACGTTTTCCCGAAAATGTAAATAATCTTAATACCGTTGCCTCCTGATCATCTCCACGCATCGCTTCCCACTGCTTCTGAAAATATGTATCCGAAAACACGATAATGTTCTCATGCCACTGATCTGTAGAATACTGTCCGATCACATTCTGGGTAAATATGTCCTTGATATCGTACAGGTACTGCGGATCTGTGTGTGAAATCTCCGCCATATCTTCTTGATACTTTCCTGTGAATAAGAAACTATACGTATTCAAATAATCCTCATCTGTAATCTTTTTTTCTTTCTGATACTCAGAATCCTCAATGCCCACCAGAATTTCACGCTCCGACAGATTCACATCTTTCCCGGTCAGCTTCTCATATTCTGAAGCTGAAACTCCTATATGCTGTGCTCCATAATATGTCGTCACCCGGATCATCGGAAGCTCTGTCATATTTCCATCATACTTTCTGACCAGTTTTTCCGCAAATGCTTCATCTTCCTCCTTTGCCATCCACACCATGTCATAAGGATAGTTTTCCCGATACTTATCCAATGGAAGCACCTCTGCAATTTCAACCGTCAGATATGTAAGCGCAAAGAAATGAATGACCAGCAGAATCAGCAGAATCAACAGATTATTCATGTATTTACTGTACAATTGATTCATCTGTAAAATATGCCGATGATAAAACTGTTTTCGATGCTTCAGCCCTTCCAGAATCAATGCCACGCCAAATGCAGCCACCAGAAAAAGCCCTACAATAAAGATAACGTGGGAATACATATATGACAGGTCACTTCCCTGATACTGGTTTTCTCCTAACACCAGAACGCCAATCCCGATCAATACCATTAGTATCCATTTCTTTCCGACCGGACGCTTCTCGTTATACTCACTCTTTGAAATGAGTGTACTTAGATTCCTTCCATCCATCCAGACCAATAAGATCAGGAATACACCTGTCATGTTTGCAACACTCATCCCGCAGGTATTCCGGTAAATCTTCCATCCCGGTGCTGTCACCTTAAGAAATTCCGGATACAGTTTATGAAGTGCGGTCTGTGCTCCATATAAGATTCCGTTTCCCATTAAAATTCCGAACACAAGAGAAAATACACATCCCACCGTATACTCTACTAACAGGAGCAGATACGATGTTTTCTTTTTCATCCCAAGAACAATAAACGTTGTGTAATCTTTAATACGAAGCTTCATATAGTATTTCATAGAAAAAATCATCAAGAAGACCGTAATAAATGTAATAAGCCCTGCCGCAAGCACGAAATCTGACTTAAGCGTTGCTGCAGTCACTCCATCTTTTACAGCCTTCTTGACCACATCATTCAATCCCCAGAATGCAAAAAGCTCTGCAATCGCAAGAATATTGCTCACGAAAAAAAGTATGTAATTCTTTAGATTGCTTTTAAAATTCTTCATGATTATGTGATAAAACATATTAAATTCCTACCTAATAATATATATTACACAATAAGATTGCCGCGTAAAACTCGGCGATCTTATTTCTACTTGTTACTTTTCAACTTCTTTCCGTACTGCAGGTCTTGAGATGCTCTGTCTGTCACGCCCAGTTCTTCTTCCAGCTGCTTCTGTGTCAGATTCTTTTCCTTCCTGCATGTCGATATAAACCTTCCAAGTTCTAATGGTTCAACCATATGCGTCACCTCCTGTCGGCTTTATTATACCATATTTCTCCCGGAAAAGCACTCCACTTATGGTTGAACGCCTCTAAATGCCGCTAATTCTCACTAATTCTTATGAAAATGGAATCAGATATCACTGAAGCGGCATCTGCGGATTCACCCATAATACTTTCACCGCATTTTCATCTGCTGGATCATCCTCTTCTTTCTCCAATGATTCCTTCACAAATTTTTCGACCCTCGCCGGAGCCTTTTTAACTTCATCATTTTCCTGCCACAGGATCTTTTTCTCACCGGATCTTCCGACATAGTCAAATTCCGATGCCTTTGTTCCGTTATCTGTGATAATCTGTCCATCTTCAAACGGAATGACATATGCAACTTCTTTGAATGTAATATACATCAGCCCTGCAAATGGATTGATGCTCGAATCCATAGATACTTCATATGTGCCAGTATTCTTCGGCTCACGTGCAGCTCCAACAGCATCTTTCCCCACCGCTGTTTCGGTAGCTGTATCCATATCTGTCTGAGGATAGGACAGGCCTGTGATCCTGCGTCTGCTCTTCACTTGTACATACAGTCTGCCATCCTTTAACTGATAGACTTCTTCAGCTTTTATATCTTTTGCTGCAATTCTTGACAAATGATAAGACTGAAAGGCATCCGAATATAGAGCCACGGTCAGCATCATACAGATCAGGAAAACAACTCCGCACGCCATAACGATTCTTCCGTTTAATTTTCTTGATACTTTTTCAGAAAACTCCCTGAATCCTTTCCACTCCTCGTCTGTGCCTTCTATTTTATCTGTTTCTATCGGAATCTCACCTTCCATTTTTTTCAGATATGTTCTGCACGATTCACATTCTTTTATATGTTCTTCTATTGCATTTCTGCTCTTTTCACTGCATATATCATCCTGATATAACGGCAGCAGGTCTCTTATGATCTCACATGGAATCTTTGCCATTATGTACTCCTCCTTTCCAGAATGTCCTGTATCTTCACCCGAGCCCTGTGATAGGTAACTCTCGCCCATGTCTCCTGTTTTCCAAATATCTGTGCAATCTCTTTATAATTTAATTCGCCAAGTACCTTTAGTGTAAATACCTCTTTATAAGGTTCGTCCAGATAATGAAGGGTCTGATAAACCGTCATGGCTTCGTCCTTCCGAAGCATACGTTGTTCGGGTCCATCCGTTTTTCCGTCACTGTATGCCTGTTCTGTCAGTTCCTGATCTGTACGGTGTTTTTTTCTGGTATAAGAAATGTATTCATTCCTGGCAATCTGACACAGCCAGGATTTGATGCTGCATTTTCCCTGAAAATGCTTTACTCCTTTTAGTGCTTTGAAAAATGTCTCCTGTGTGATCTCTTCTGCAATGTGCGGATCCTTACTCATTGCGAGAACGAAATAATACACATCCTGAAAATAGGTTTTATAAATCTCTTCCAACTCAAGCTTCAAGTACCTGTCACCTCCCTTCTGTTATCTATTAGACGCATGAATTCCATTTTTGTTACAGCCTTTTGCATTTATTTTAGAATAATCTGCAAAATATGTCTTGCATCCTTTGATATAAAAAACTCCCTGAGCCCCAAAGACTCCGGGAGTTTTATATCTTTATATGTTCGAAAAAGATCACTCTGCCGCAATCACCATCGTCCTGTGAATCTTCTTCCTTACAAACCAGAAGCAGATCACCTGCATGATGATCGTTGCAATCCAGGATACCGGATAAGACAGGAACAAGAAAGTCAGTGATCTGTGTGAAGGGAACAGTCCATAGATCCAGATAATCCGGACTCCGACTGTACCGATGATAGAAAGGATCATCGGTACCGTGGAATATCCCATTCCTCTCAGTGCTCCCGGGAACAGATCCATCAGACCGCACAGGAAATAGGTAACGGTTGTATAAGAAAAGATCTCCATACCGTATTTGATAACATCTGCCTGATTACTGTAAATATGCAGAAGTTCCGGTCCGAATATGTACACACTGCTTCCGAGGATCAAAGTTACCACAACTGAAAGGATCATACAGTCGATCAGAACCCTGTCCATACGTTTTAATTTCTTCACTCCGTAGTTCTGGCTTGTGAAGCTCATACAGGCCTGTGTGAAGGAGTTCACCGACACATATAAGAATCCGAAAATATTATTCGATGCCGTATATCCTGCCATTGCGATCGATCCAAAAGAATTGACCGATGACTGCAGCATCGCATTTGAAATATTGATTACCGTGCTCTGGATTCCCGCCGGAACCCCGACTTCAAAAATCTGCTTCAGATACACGGATCTGATCCGAAGCTTTGCAAGGTGAAGCTGATAGCTGCTCTCTGTGTGATGCAGGCACCGGAGTACCAGGATACAGGATACCAGCTGGGATATAACGGTCGCAATCCCGACGCCTGCTACATCCAGATGAAAACCGATGACCAGGAACAGATTCAATACTGCATTAATCACTCCGGATACGATCAGGAAGATCAACGGACGTTTGGTATCCCCCACTGCCCTTAATATGGCTGCTCCATAGTTATACATCATAAAAAATGGCATACCGCAGAAATAAATCCGCATATAAAGTGTGGATTTGGCAATTACATCATCCGGTGTCCCCATAATTTCCAGCGCGCCTCTGGCAAAGACCACTCCAATCACCGCCATCGCCACTCCGCTTACCAGAGCAAGTGCAATAGCCGTATGTACCGTCTCCGACATTTCTTTTGTTTTTCCGGTCGCATAATATCTCGCTGCAAGTACATTTGCTCCCAATGAGATTCCGATGAAAAGATTGGTAAACACATTGATCAGTGCCGTTGTCGAACCCACCGCTGCGAGCGCCTGACTTCCGCTGAAACGTCCCACTACCACGATATCCACCGCATTGAACATCAGCTGTAAGATTCCTGACAGCATCAGTGGTATGGAAAATGAAATCAATTTGTCCATGATGGTTCCATTGCACATATCAATCTCATATTTATTTTTCTTCAAAACAACTCTCTCCTTTTATAGTAATATCTTCAATCAAAGCATAAAGCCGTAATTTTTATTGTAGCATAGATTTATCGTTTGTGAACATTTAATTATTAATTCGTTTTATATGTGTAAAGACATTTTCCTTGACAGAACATCAAAAACAACCTATAATCACTTAGCTTATATGTTTTCATTTACATTCATTGTAAACATCCATATCAGTAAATATAAAAAAGGAGAATACGTATGAATATTCAGCTCTCAGAGCATTTTACCTATAAAAAATTACTTCGTTTTATCCTGCCCTCCATTATTATGATGGTATTCACTTCCATCTACAGTGTGGTGGACGGCATCTTTGTATCGAACTTTGTGGGAAAATCAGCATTTGCTTCCGTGAATCTCATTATGCCTTACCTGATGGGAATCAGTGCACTTGGATTTATGATCGGTACCGGAGGAAGTGCTTTTGTATCAAAAACCCTTGGTGAAGGAAAGAAAGAACTGGCAAATCAGTATTTTTCGATGCTGGTTACGATTGCTGCTATCGGAGGGTTTGTGTTATCTGTTCTCAGTTTTATATTTATGAGGCGGATTGTCATGGCATTTGGTGCCGCCGGTGATCTGATTGATTATTGTACCCTTTACGGACGGATCTCCTGCATATCCCTGACCGCCTTCATGCTGCAGAATGTCTTCCAGAGTTTCTTTGTGGCTGCCGGAAAACCCCAGCTTGGACTGAAAGTCATTGTGGCTGCCGGTTGTACAAACATTGTTCTCGATGCCCTGTTCATCGGTGTATTACACTTTGGAATTGCAGGCGCCGCGTTCGCAACCATGACCAGTGAATTTATCGGCGGTCTGCTCCCGGTGGTATATTTCTTCCGTAAGAACGACAGCCTCCTTCACTTTGTAAAACCGGTATTCGACAGACGTGTATTTCTTAAGACCTGCACCAATGGTTCCTCGGAACTCATGACTAACCTGTCCATGTCCTTAGTCAATGCATTATACAATCTCCAGCTCATGAAGATTGCCGGAGAAAATGGTGTTGCTGCTTATGGTGCAGTTATGTACGTCAATTTTATCTTTGTTGCCACCTTTTTAGGCTATGCAATTGGCTGTGCCCCGGTTATCAGCTACCATTATGGTGCTGGAAATCACGCAGAGCTTAAAAATCTGTATAAAAAAAGTATGTCTATCATACTGGTCTGGGGCGTGATCCTGTTCGGTGCCGCACAGTTACTGGCACCTGTTCTGTCTAAGATATTTGTCGGTTACAATACCGGCCTGTACGCTATGACACTGCACGGCTTCCGTGTATATGCCATTGCATTCCTGATCATCGGTATCAATATCTTCGGATCCTCGTTCTTTACTGCACTGAATAACGGCCTGATATCGGCTGTCATCTCATTTCTGAGAACGTTAGTGTTCCAGGTCATCATGGTCCTGACACTTCCACTCTGGTTCGGGATCAACGGTATCTGGAGTGCGATCAGCATTGCGGAGGCGCTGACACTTATCATGACCACTACATTTTTCGTCCGTCAGAAAGACAAGTATCATTACCTGTAAGACAATCTCTTTCAAATGTATAACAATATAAAAAACGTATCTCTGCAATGTTTCTCCACTGTCTGAAAAGGAAGCATCTCAGAGATACGTTTTTTATTTATTAGAACATCTTTTAAAAATTAATATCTTCGATCTTAATTCTCTTCCGCATAGAACACATTCTTATCCAGTGCCTTGTTCTGGTGTGCAACGATTGTTGTACATACAGCATCACCTGTGATATTAACGGCAGTTCTTGTCATATCCAGAATACGGTCGATACCCATGATCAGACCAATTGCCTCAACCGGAAGTCCGACAGAATTGAATACCATTGTCAGTGTTACCAGACCTACACTTGGCACACCGGCCGTACCGATGGATGCAAGTGTTGCAGTTCCGATTACAGTAATATAATCTGTCATACTTAAGTGGATTCCGAATGCCTGTGCGGCAAATACAACGGCTACCCCCTGCATGATCGAAGTACCATCCATATTGATGGTCGCTCCAAGAGGAATGGTGAAAGATGATATCTTCTTAGATACACCCACCTTCTTTGTCAGGGTATCGATTGACAGCGGAATCGTTGCATTTGATGTTGCTGTTGAGAATGCGAAGGCCATAACCGGGAAGAACTTCTTGATAAATTTCAGAGGATTCAGTCCGGTAAATATCTTCAGTAAGATCTGGTATACACCGAAACACTGGATTGCCAGTGCGATCAATACACCGATCATATATTTTGCCAGCGGTACAAATGCACTGAATCCGATGTTTGCAAATGTGCGGCTGATCAGGCAGAAGACACCAATTGGGGCAAGTGCCATGATCATCATCGTCATTTCCATCATGATATCGTTAAACTGGCTGAAGAAGTTCGCAACTGTCTCTGCGCGTTCTCCTAATTTTGCAAGGATCACACCGATGATCAATGCAAATACGATGATCTGCAGCATCTCTCCGCTTGCAAGAGAATTAATCGGGTTATCCGGGATAATATTTAACAGCGTGTCTGTCAATGAAGTAGCCTTCATAGTTTCTACAGATGCTGCATTGGTCTTGATCGTGCTCATGTCCAGTCCCACACCCGGATTGATCAGGTTTCCGACAGACAATGCTACGGTAACCGCAAGTGCTGTTGTTGCCAGATAAAAGATCAGTGTTCTTGCACCGACTGTACCAAGCTTCTTCGTATCCCCGATCGACATACTTCCGCACACAAGCGAACAGAATACCAGTGGTACAACCAACATCTTCATCAGTTTGATAAAGCCTTGTCCGACCACGTACAGTACACCTTCTACGATAATGTCGTCTTTGATATGTCCACTTGGAACCGCATAACATAAAATAATTCCAAATATCGCTCCTGCAAGCAATGCAATAAAAATCTTCGTTGTAAGTCCTATTTTCTTCTTTTCCTTCTTCTGTGTCTCTCCCATATTAGTCCTCCATTCTCTCATCCATATATTCTTTCAGTGAAGCTCTCCAGTCCGGCATCTCGTATACATTGATGATACGAAGGATAAAATTATCCAGAACCGCATATGCTGGTCTTGTAGAAGAAAGATCCGATTCGCTGGTCACTACCGGGCGCAGAGTAATCCTCTTTCCTGCAAGTTTCAAAACTTCCTGCGCAAATTCATAACGATTACATACACCCTGACAGGTTGCATGGTACGTTCCGTATTCATTCGTTTTGATCAGATAAAGAATAATACGTGCCAGGTCTTTTGCACTGGTCGGAGAACCAAACTGATCTGATGCAATCAGAAGTTCATCCTTTGTATCTGCTGCATGAAGTACGCGGTTTACAAAATTATTGCCATTTCCATACACCCAGTTACTGCGCAGGATGAAATGCTTGTGTGTAAATTCCTTTACATAATTCTCCCCTGCTCTCTTGGAACGTCCGTAAACGGTCTTCGGATTTGTGTCATCGAACTCCGTATATGGGGTATGCCGGATTCCGTCAAATACATCATCCGTGGATATCTGTACCATCTTGGCCCCTGTCTTTCTTGCCACAATACTTAAATTTCTTGCTCCCAGCGCATTCACACGGTATGCAAGCTCCGGTTCTTTTTCACAGAGATCTGTATCTGTGACTGCTGCACAGTTGATGATCACATCCGGACGGTTGATCACTCCGAAATTCAGCACCTCATCGGTGTCCGTAATGTCTAATTCTTCCTTATCTGTGTTAAACACTTCCATTTCCAATGGATCCAACACTTCATTGATGGCCGATCCGATCTGTCCGGATGCACCAACAATCCATAATTTTAACATATCTGCTTCCTCCTCATCTGTCGGGACTGGCTGACGCCAGTCTCTCTGCTTTCCTTTTAATATAGCTAGTATACACAAAAAAACCGTCAGTTTCAATTCTTAACCAACGGTCTCAAATCTACTCCTCTATGGTATTTTTTTCCACACATCGGTAATGTCAGCGTTTTTACTGACCTCCTGCACCACTTTTGTGCTGCTTATATGTAGAATATCTTTCCCTTCATTCTGCATAAATACAAACACCGCAAACAGAATCATACAAATAAATGTACGGATTCCCAGGCTTCCCTGTTCTGCCTCTTCCTCACCATACAGTTCACTATAAGATGCCCTGTATCTGGGATGTATTGCCGGTATTCCGGATTCCTGATAGCTGTAACGTGTCTGTTCCAGAAGTTCTCTTCTTCGCTTTTCCGCTTCATTCACATGCGCTCACCTCTGAAACAATATATGAGATATCTGTTTCACTCATGTGCAAAACTTACTGCATACAGGCTCTTTTTCATGTTTTCTAAGAGTTTCTGCTTAACGATCTGCCAGTTCTTTTACGATGTCTTCCCATGTCAGACCTTTTTCTACCATCAGAACCATTGCATGATACAGGAAATCCGCGATCTCATATTTGACTTCTTCCGGATTCGGATTCTTTGCTGCGATCACAACTTCCGTTGCTTCTTCTCCAATTTTTTTCAGGATCTTATCAATTCCCTTATCAAACAGATAATTCGTGTAAGACCCCTCCTTTGGATTCTCTTTACGGTCTACGATCGTGTCATATACCGATTCAAAGATCCGAAGCGGATTCGTCTCATCATAGTCAATTCCTACAAGCGGCTGGAAGAAGCAGGTCGGATTACCGGTATGGCATGCTGCTCCGATCTGATCTACTTTTGCAAGCAATGTATCCAGATCACAGTCAATCGTCAGGGATTTTACATACTGGAAATGACCGCTCGTCTCCCCCTTTACCCAGAGTTTCTGCCGGCTTCTGCTAAAATACGTCATCTTTCCTGTCTTGATCGTCTCATAGAAAGATTCCTCATTCATATATGCCAGCATCAGGATCTCCTGTGTCTTATAATGCTGGACGATGACAGGGATCAGGCCCTGATCATTGGTCTTAAACTGTGAGAACTCCATCATACTCTCAAAAGATGTCATCTTAATTCCTTCTTCCGTACACTTATCTTTGAATGCCACGCAATCAATATCTGTACGGCTTACATATCTTCCCGAAAGCCCCCGGACACCCGGGCATTTCAAAATTTTAAATAACTCTGACTCTTCTTCCGTATCCGTAATGATCACACACGGTACATCTGTTACATTCATAATGGAATTCAGATCCAGTCTGTGCATAAAGACAATTTCACTGCTGTAATCCTGGATCAGATGCTGATGTTTGAACAATGCATCAAAATCATTTAATGATACCGCAAGCTTCTCTTTTCCGAATCTTTTTGCCGCATCCTCAATCAGTTTGACACTATCCGGCTTAGAGAAATTCAGCATTGCCCGTTTTGCACCTGTATACAGAATCTTCTTAATATCTTCCTGACGTCTGATATTGCCGCCTGCGATCATCGGGATCCTGATCACACGATTGATCCGTTTCATCAATGTGATCGTTTCATCATGTTCTTCATCCGAATCTGAGAGATCCAGCACGATCAGTTCATCTGCACCGTGATCACTATAATATTTTGCAAGTTCAATTACGTCTTTGGATACAACAGTCGGATCATCAATCCATCTGACCGCTTTCCCGTCTTTTATGAAAATGCAAGGTATTAATCTTTTATAACTCATGTCTGTCCGTCTCCTTTTAGAGGCTTCCCTTTGTGGTCCATGCCTCTTTTATCCTTGGCTCTTCCATTGTCGCCATATCAAGTGCTTTTCCGAACGCTTTAAACAGCGCCTCCGCCTTGTGATGATCGTTGATACCATCCAGAATCTTCAGGTGGATATTCATCATTGCGCTGTAAGAAACTGCGTAAAAGAATTCCCTTACCATCTCAGTATCCATCTCACCCATCTTATCTGACACAAACTCTGCATTATAATTCAGATATGGTCTTCCGGAGAGATCCACCGCACAAAGTGCGAGTGTCTCATCCATTGGAAGCATAAAGTGGCCATAACGTTTGATTCCGGCTTTATCTCCTATTGCTTCCAGAATAGCCTGTCCAAGTACGATTCCCGTATCTTCGATGGTATGATGACTGTCCACTTCCAGATCCCCTTTCGCATGTACCGTCAGATCGAACAATCCGTGTCTTGCAAATCCATTCAACATATGATCAAAAAAACCGATTCCTGTATCAATCTCCGTCTTTCCGGTTCCATCCAGGTTCAGAGTTACCGTAATATCCGTCTCCTTTGTCGTTCTTGTCCTGGTGACTGTTCTGTTCATAGCTCCTCGCCTCCTTATTTTTCTGCTGTCTTCTACTCTTCGCCCTCAAAACGGACTTTGATAGAATTGGCATGTGCCGTCAGCTGCTCTGCCTCGGCAAATGCTTCAATATCTTTATGTATATCGCGTAATGCTTCTTCCGAATATCCGATGATACTTGATTTTTTAATGAAATCATCCACAGAAAGCGGTGAGAAAAATTTTGCTGTACCATTGGTTGGAAGAACATGGTTCGGTCCTGCAAAATAATCTCCCAGTGGTTCACTTGCGTATTCCCCGATAAAGATGGCACCGGCATTTCTTATCTTTGTCATCACATCATATGGATTCTTTGTCTGGATCTCCAGATGTTCGGATGCAATCTCATTTGCAATATCAATCACATCATTCATCGTATCTGCGACCAGGATATAACCGTAGTTGTCCAGTGATTTCCGGATGATCTCACTTCTGGAAAGTTCTTTTAAGAAGCCATCTACTTCATCCGATACCTTCCGGGCAAGTTCTTCAGATGTTGTGACCAGGATTGCAGATGCAAGTTCATCATGCTCTGCCTGTGAAAGAAGATCTGCTGCCACAAATCTTGGATTTGCCGTCTCATCTGCAATAACAAGAATCTCGCTTGGTCCGGCAATTGCATCAATGCTTACATAGCCATAAACTGCTTTTTTCGCCAGAGCAACATATATATTTCCAGGTCCTACGATCTTGTCGACTTTTGGAATGCTCTCTGTTCCGTATGCCAGAGCAGCAATAGCCTGCGCCCCACCGACTTTATAGATGACATCCGCACCGGCTTCATGTGCTGCAACCAGTGTGTTTGGTGTCACTTTTCCATCTTTTCCGGGCGGTGTGACCATCACGATCTCGTCAACTCCGGCTACCTTTGCAGGTACAATGTTCATCAATACAGAAGATGGATATACCGCTTTCCCGCCCGGCACATATACACCAACTCTGTGAAGTGGTGTGACCTTCTGTCCCAGGATTGTTCCGTCCGGTTTGCTGTCGAACCAGCTGTACTGTCTCTGTTTTTCATGATACGTACGGATGTTCAGAAGAGCTTTGCGGATGATCTCCACCAGTTTTGGATCTACTTCTTTATATGCCTCTTCGATCTCCTCTTCTGTAACCTTAATATTGTCTGCAGTGATATCTGCATGATCAAATTTCTTCGTATATGCAAATACTGCCTGATCCTTTTCTTCTTTTACATGAGCGAGGATTTCCTGAACTCCCTGTTCATACTGACCGTAATTATTCGGGCTTCTCTTCAGAAGATCCTCCAGTAAGTTCTCTTTTGCATCTTTTGTCAAACGCTGTATTCTCATAGCCTTAACCGCCATCCTCTCATTTTATTTTCTTTCTGTCTGTACAGTATTATACCTGCTCCCGCAGTCTTGTCAGCAGGTCTTTGATCCTTGCGCTTTCCATACGCATACTGACCGGGTTCACGATCATCCTAGCAGACAACGGACATACTTCCTCCAACACTTCCAGACCATTTTCACGGAGAGTCGACCCTGTCTCTACAATATCCACGATCACTTCGGACAGTCCGACGATCGGTGCAAGTTCAATGGAACCATTTAACTTAATGATCTCTACAGTCTGATGCTTTGTGTTATAGAAATAATCTTTTGCAATATTCGGATATTTTGTTGCTACCCGGATCAGTTCATGATGCTGCAGAAGTGGTGCGGCATCTTTGTATCCGCATACACACATCTTACATTTTCCATATCCAAGATCCAGTACTTCATGTACCTTACGTCCTTCTTCCAGGATTGTATCTTTTCCAACGACTCCGATATCCGCTGCGCCATATTCTACATATGTCGGAACATCCGGTCCTTTTGCAAGAAAGAAACGGAGTTTCAATTCTTCATTGGTGAAAATCAGCTTCCTGGAATCTTTATCTTTCATCTCTTCACAGGTAATCCCGATTTTCTCAAATAATTCTAATGTCTGTTTTGCCAGACGTCCTTTTCCCAGGGCAAATGTCAGGTATCTCATAATGTCTAACTCCTATCTGTACTATTCACGATCTTCTGCTCTCCGGTAACGAGATTGACCATCGTTACTTCTCCGGTCTCCTCGATATATACCAGACTTCCGGCATAATAATCATTTCCGTAACGGATATAATCTTCCAATCCACTGTTTTCATCCTTCTTCAGAAGTTCTGCATTCTTGGCTTTTCTACGGAAATCCTTCGCAAGGCGGATTGCTTCAAGCTGTCTTCCTTCCGCATATATGATGATCGTATTCTTTCTTGGATATACGATGCGGATCTTCTGACGGGTCAGTGCACTCACCAGTTCATCAATTACAATCGCAAAACCGATAGATGGTGATTTCTTACCGAACTTTTCGATCAGATGGTCATAACGTCCCCCCTTTACAACTGCATCCCCGGTTCCGTAAGTATAACCACGGAACACGATTCCTGTATAGTATCCATAGGTTCCTGTCATGCTCAGGTCAAAAGTGACAAATTTTTCCACTCCGTAATAGCGCAGGATGTGGTATATCTTCTCCAGGCGTCTGATTGCCATCACACCTTTGGAATTCGGCGCAAGGTTTTCCGCTTTTTCCAGGATATCAATTCCTCCGATCAGTTCATTCAATGCTGAAAATGCTTCTTTGGAGCTTCTCTTTGCCTGAATACTGTCCAGAAATTCTTCTACACCGAAGTAATTGCGGTTACCGATCAGTTCTCTTACTCTTTCTTCCGCCTCTTCATCCAGACTTGCATCTTCGATCAGGCTCTGGAAGAAATCAACATTGCCGACGCAGAGCTGGAATTCTTTCAGGCCGATCGTCAGCATTGATTCGATCACCAGAGCAAGCATCTCTGCATCTGCTTCTACTGAATCATCTCCGACAAATTCCGCACCCATCTGCGTTGTCTCTCTTAAACGTCCCTGATAGCTGGAATGGTTCACGAATGTATTCCCTGTATAGCACAGACGGATTGGAAGATTCTCATCTTTAAACAACGTTGCCGATGCTCTTGCGATCGACGGTGTGATATCCGGTCTTAATACCAGTGTGTTTCCGTCTTTATCAAAGAATTTATAAAGATCATTGGCCGGTGTCGTTCCGATCTCTTCACGGAACACATCAAAATATTCGATCGTCGGAGTCTGGATATCATGATATCCATATAAATGAAATACTTTTTTCAATCTGCTTTCCAACGCAAGTTTCTTACCACATTCTACGTTATATATATCCCGTACTCCCTCCGGAGTGTGTAATTTCTTCTTCATATGTCCTCCAAGTAGTAATGTTCTTTTTGGTACTTTAGTGTGCTACCATGTTAAAAAATCACTTTGCATTATACGCAGTTTCACCTGTTTTGTCAAGTTCATCCCGAAGTTCCAGATCAAGATTCAGTGCATCCAAATACGGAACATAGCATCCACGGAAAAATTTCATAAAAAAGCGCTCATCCAGCTCATCAAAACGGAAGCTCTTTCGACCCCCGTTCTGCGCCCGCATCCAAAACTTATACAGTTCTTCAAAACGCATATAATATAAGATATTTCTGGAAGAATAGTAGATCAGGATAAATGCGATTCCCTGCTGTTTTTCAAAGTTCTTCATAAACTCTACCTGATGTTCATGAATATTCTGAAGCGGAAATGTCTCCGCCACACATTCTTTTGCATCAAAACACACCGGAATTCCCTGTACCGCTCCAATATAGTCGATCGTACTGCGCTGCTCAAAATAAGCGAGCGTGATCTGTCTGTGTTCTTTATCCATCCGCACCGGTGTGATCGGGGTCGGAATCTTCTGCATCAGTGCCAGATTCTTTTCCAGATACCACTCATTGGTACGGTTGACCATATCTTCTAATGTAGAACCTCTAAGGCCTCTCGAGTTCCATGTTCCCATGCTGTCTCCTTTATCAGTTTCCAGAAAACCTCCGGTACCTTTGCATAAAATGTCTTTCCGGAAAGATTCTCCAGTTCTTTCTTCATCCCCGGCATTGTAAGCTGATAAGCATGCAGTACCTGGTCTTCGATCTTCCATTCTTTTTTATAGCGGTCATTCCATTTCTTAAAGCCGTATTTGTAATCTCCGAGAAGCGGATGTCCGGTACTCGCCAGATGTGCACGGATCTGATGGGTACGTCCGGTGATCAGATGTACCTTCAGAAGCGTCATCTCTTCATTCCACGCGATCGGGACATATTCTGTTTCTATAGGAAGGCCTTTTGCATCTTTGGAAAAGCCTCCCTTTGAAAGGCTGACACGGTTCGTCTTCTCGTCTTTCACAAAATACCCCCTGATGTGTGCCGGCTCCGTGATCCTGCCCTTTACAATACACAGATAATATTTTTTCAGTGTACGTTTCTTGAATAATTCTCCCATCTGCTGTAAGCCTGCCAGACTCTTCCCGGCAACAATCAGACCGCTGGTATTCCGGTCCAGACGGTTGCAGATCGACGGGCGGAAGGTCTTAAGATTCTCTCTGGTGAGCTGCCCGGATTCCAGAAGATATGCTGTCACATTCTCCACTACCGATACATCTGTTTCCTTCGCCTTCTGTGACAGCATTCCGGACGGTTTATTGATAAATATCACATTCTGATCTTCATAGATCACGTCCAGCTTCACCGTATTCTTTATGCTTTCTTCCACCGTCTTTCCAGCTGCCTGAAATTTGGCAATGGTATCATCTGCCAGAAACAGTTTCACGCTGTCTCCTTTTTTCAGATGTTCGTTCCCGGTTGCTTTCTTTCCATTCAGCACAATATTCTTTTTACGCAGCATTTTATAAATAAAGCTTCCCGGTGCTTCGCTCAGATATTTGCGCAGCAGTTTATCCAGGCGTTGTCCCGCCTCATTGTCATGAATGATCAGTTCTTTCATATTCTCTTCTAACTCCCGCTGTTTTCTACATAGAAATGTTTAAGATGATCTTCCGGATCTTTTTTTCTCTTCGTAATGATTCTTTCTGTTCTACCGCTGCCATATTATTCATGCCCTCCGCACGCGATAAAAATGCAGTATAGTCATGGAAAATCTTCACCGTCATCTTATCATAATGATTGTCTTTCAAAATATCTTTGATATGACGGGCAAGTGCCGCCTCATCGGTCTTCGGATTGCTTGCATATCCGCAGACAATGTGCCCGGATACAACCACTGCATCCAGAGGCATAACCTTCTGTGAACTGGTAATGATCATATCATATGCCTTCAGGATCAGAGGTGCTTTTTCCTCCAGCTCCTGGTATTTTGCTTCTTCAATACTCTTATATGGTGCCATTGTGATAAATTCCACCAACATCTTTGCTGCCGGAAGGCATCCGACTACCGCTACAACGGTAAGCAGATTCAGTCTGGATCCGGTCTGAATATATCCAGTTACAAAGATTGCGATCACAATTGCAAATTCTACGACCGCTCCCAGAAGATATTTCTGTTTTCTTGCCTTTACATATCCCGGCTGTCCTTTTTCTGTTCTCATATTGTCTGTCCTTTTTGTTTTCTATTTATAATTTTTCTGTAATCGTCTTTTTCTATCATGAAAAAACATTTTCCCAAGCTCATAGACATTCCGTATATGCCTTTATAAATCCGCATGGTTGATCTTCATCATCCCCCATACAAGCAGGCGATCCGGAAGGATCTTGGAAAGGATTCTGGAACCTTTCATTGCTGCTCCATATACCGAAACGCATCTTCCACGCACGCTGTCTGTAAGTGCCTGTGTCACCACCGCTTCCGGTTCGGCACAGAGTGCTTCTTTTTCACTTGCCGCAAGCGCACCGGCCCGGTCAAAGAATTCTGTACGTACCGGTCCCGGACACACTGCCGTTACCAGGATTCCCCGTTTCTTCAATTCTGCTGCCAGTCCCTGTGAAAAACGCAGTACATATGCTTTGGAAGCCGCATATACACAGAATCCCGGCTGTGCACAGAACGAAGCTGCCGAAGCCAGATTGACAATCCGGCTGCCTTTCGACAGATATGGCAGGCAGATTCCTGTCATTCTGGTGAGTGCTGTACAATTCAGATCAACCATGCCACACTGTTCTTTCAGATCAATGTCACTGACGTTACCGATCTTTCCATATCCTGCCGCATTTACAAGCATCCTTACATCTGCCTGCCGGCGATCCAGTTCTCTTTGCAGTTTTTCGAAAATATAGTCTCTCTGCATATCCCCGTCGAAGATCCTGACCGGGATCTTTACCTGTTCCTGCAGATTTTTCAGACGGTCTGTCCGTCTTGCCACTACCCATAATTCATCCAGGTTCTTATACAGCTGCGGGATCTGAAGCGCAAATTCCCTGCCCATTCCCGACGATGCTCCTGTAACGATCGCTATTTTCAACTTTAACACCTCTCTACATCCATCCGGCTGCCGGTTTTTCATCATTTTCCCTTTATGCTATTTCTCTTGCTGTTATTTCTTCTTATGCACATTCCGGATCGATTTCTTTTTCTGTCTGCTTCTATCCGTTCCTGTATTCTGTCTGCTGTTCTGTCTGTCACTTTGCACAGTATTTCTTCTGGAATGCTCGTTTTTGTTTTTCCCACGGTCATTCCGTCCCGGTTTTCCGGAAGACTTCTGATTCTGCGTTTTCTGTCCCGGTACTTTCTGCTGTGATCTGCCTTCGAATTTTCTCGGGCGTATCAGACAGTGTTTATCAAATCCTACCAGATCCATGCGGTGTGCCTTCTTCAGAGCCTCCATGACCAGATCATAATTCTTCGGATCCCGGTACTGGATCAGAGCTCTCTGCATTGCCTTTTCATGCGGATTCTTCGGCACATAGACCGGCTGCATCGTTCTTGGATCCACGCCTGTATAATACATACACGTCGAGATCGTTGACGGTGTCGGATAAAAATCCTGTACCTGTTCCGGCATATATCCAAGATCCCGGATATGCTCTGCTAGTTCTACCGCATCTTTCATTCTGGATCCCGGATGTGAAGACATCAGATACGGCACAAGATACTGATCTTTGTGGATCTTCTGATTCATCTTATTGTACTTTTTCACAAATTCCTGATATACACTGTTCTCTGGTTTTCCCATCAGTGTAAGAACATCATCCGATACATGCTCCGGTGCAACCTTTAACTGTCCGCTTACATGATAACGGCAGAGTTCCTCCAGAAATGCATCACTTTTATCCGCAACAACATAATCGAACCGGATTCCCGAACGGATGAATACCTTCTTCACTTTTGGAATGTCACGCAGTTCTTTCAGAAGTTTGATATAGTCTCTGTGATCTACTTTCAGATTCGGACACGGCTTCGGGAACAGGCACTGGCGGTTCTTACACACGCCACGTGTAAGCTGTTTTTCGCAGGATGGCTGGCGGAAGTTCGCCGTCGGACCTCCTACGTCGTGGATATAGCCTTTGAAGTCCTTTTCCTGCGTAATCATCTTCGCCTCATCTAACAGCGACTCGTGGCTTCTCACCTGCATGATCCTTCCCTGATGGAAAGTAAGTGCACAGAAGCTGCAGCCGCCGAAGCAGCCACGGTTGCTGATCAGACTGAACTTGACCTCTGAGATTGCAGGTACGCCGCCGTCCTTCTCATAAGAAGGATGGTAGGTCCGCATATAAGGCAGTCCGTAGACATCGTCCATTTCCCCTTCCGAAAGCGGAAGTGCCGGTGGATTCTGTACTACATACAGATGATCATTATATGGCTCTACCAGCCTTTTCCCGGCAAATGGATCGGTATTGCAGTACTGTGTATAAAAGCTTCTTGCATACTCCAGCTTATCCTGCTTCATATCTTCGTATCCCGGAAGAATCTCCGCGTCATAGACACTGTCCAGACTCTTCGTCTTATAAACCGTTCCAGCGATAAATGTGATATCACTGACCGCAATACCGCTGTCCAGAGCTTCTGCGATCTCAATGATCGAATGTTCTCCCATTCCATAAGATATCAGATCTGCACCGGAATCCAGCAGGATCGAACGTTTTAATTTGTCTGACCAGTAATCATAATGTGCCAGTCGTCTGAGACTTGCCTCGATCCCTCCGAGGATGATCGGTGTCTTCTTATATACCTGACGGATCAGGTTACTGTATACAACCGCTGCGTAATCCGGACGCTTTCCCATCACGCCTCCCGGCGTATAAGCATCCGTTCTGCGGTGCTTTTTCGACACGGAATAATGATTCACCATCGAATCCATATTTCCCGCAGAAACAAGGAATCCCAGTCTCGGTTCTCCAAGGATCGTAATGCTGTTCTTATCTTTCCAGTCCGGCTGCGCAATGATACCGACTTTAAATCCATGCGCTTCCAGAAGTCTCGTAATGATCGCATGTCCGAAAGACGGATGGTCTACATAAGCATCTCCGGAAATATAGACAAAATCCAGCTGTTCCCATCCCCGTTCTTCCATATCCTTTTTACAAATCGGTAAAAATTTATTTTCTGACATTCTCTATCTCCTCTTCTGTCAGCAGCCGGTATTCTCCGGGCTTCAGATTTTCATCCAGGCACAGGGTTCCCATGCGTTCTCGCTTCAGATAAGTAACTTCTTTACCCACTGCAAGGAACATCCGCTTCACCTGATGGAACTTTCCTTCATGGATCGTAAGGCGGATCTCAGATTCTTCTGCGCTCTTCATAATGTCAAGTTTTGCAGGTCTTGTCATCTCTTCTTCCTCTGCGCCGATATCGATTCCTTCTGCGAACCGCTTTACATCCTCTTCTGTAACCATTCCATCTATTTTTGCATAATAGACTTTATCCACATGCTTTTTCGGTGCCAGCAGACGGTGTGCCAGATCTCCGTCATTCGTGATCAGAAGTAATCCTTCCGTATCTTTATCCAGTCGTCCGACCGGGAAAAGATCCTTTCGTTTCTTGTCTTTGATCAGATCGATCACCGTAGTATCTCTCCGGTCCTCGGTCGCCGATACCACGCCGCCCGGCTTGTTCAGCATATAATATTCATACGACACATAGGAAATGTTACGGCCGCCTATTGTAACTTCATCGCATGTCTCATCAATCTTCGTATCTGCTGCTTTTACCACCGTCCCGTTAACGGTAACTTTCCCCTGACGGATCTGCTTCTTTACCTCCTGGCGGGTACCCACACCCATCTCTGCCAGATATTTATCCAGACGCATCATCTTAACACAGCCTCCATCCCGGCAGATATTTGTTCTTCAACGTACCATTCGATACCTTTCCCCATCCAAGCGGGAATCCGTCTACACAGACCAGATACCAGCCTTTTGCCTTTCTCTCTGTCAGATCATCTACATCCAGCGTCTCCCCTTTCAGATAACGTCTGACTCTTTCATCTTCGCATGGAAGATCGATGATCTGTGCATATTCATCCTTTTTCAAGCACATGGCAAATGCCTGGCTCGGTTCAAAACGGTTCTTCTTCAGTTCTCCAAGCAGCAGTCCGGTTCTTAAGAAACGGATTCCTCTCACATCCGGAAGCCCTTCCGGCATATAGTAAATGCGCTCTCCATGGATATCCAGTCTGGAACCATCCAGTTTCCATGTTACCTGTTTCATGAATTCTTCCAGATCTGCCGGAATTTTTCCTGATTTCTTCTTTGGTTTCAGCTCTTTTGCCGGCAATGGTTCTCCCTTTTGCAGAAGGGCAACGTAATGTCCCTCCCCTTTCATCTTGTGCGGGAAGATGCGGACTGTTTTTTTCAGTTCTTCATCCTTTTCTTCTGTCACTTCCGGTATTCCCGGGCAGAATCCCTCATAGTTTTCCATCGGAAGTACATGGAATTCCGGATATTCTTTTTTCAGGTGTTCAATGATTCTCTCATTTTCACTTGGATCAAATGTACACGTCGAATACAGCATGAGACCGCCCGGCTTTAACATTCTTGCAGCCTGCAGGATGATATTTCTCTGCAGATTACTGAAGAATTCCGGTCCGTGTTCTTCCCATGCTTTTACCATCTTTTTATCTTTTCGGAACATTCCTTCTCCGGAACATGGTGCATCGATCAGGATCTTGTCAAAATATTCCGTAAAATAATTCTCCAGACGTCCTGGTTCCTCACTTAACACCAGAACATTTCCGATTCCGAATACCTCAATATTCTTAAGCAGTCCCTTGGCTCTCGAACTGCTGATATCGTTGGCGATCAGCACGCCTTCTCCCTGTAATTTTGCTCCTAATTCTGTCGCCTTTCCTCCCGGAGCCGCACATACATCCAGAACCTTATCTCCCGGCTCTACCGGAAGACGGTTCGCCGGTGTCATGGCACTCGGCTCCTGAAGATAATAAAGGCCGGCAAAATAATACGGATGCTTTGCAGGAGACACTTTGTCCCCGTCATAATAGAATCCATTTTCGATCCACGGGATCTTTCTGATCTCAAACGGACATATCTTTTCAAACTCTTCTACCGAGATCTTGCCTGTATTCACTCGCATGCCATAATATCTTGGTTCTTCATAACAGGCAATATATTCGTCAAATTCATCTCCGAGAAGTGCACGCATCTTTTCTTCAAATGCTGCTGGCAGATTCATATATTTCTCCTCCGTCGTTATTATTTACAATTTTTAAGTACCAGTTTCAGGAATTCCCAGCTTCTCTGCGTAGACGCAATATCCAGACGTTCATTATAAGAATGAATATCCAGAACATCCGGTCCGCAGGATACGCAGTCCAGATCCGGACGTTTTCCGAGGAAGATTCCACACTCCAGTCCACCGTGGATAATGCAGATCTCCGGCTCTTTTCCATAAACTTCTTTGTATGCTTCTACCATGACCGGACGGAGTTCTGACTGTGGCTTGTACTGCCATGCCTGATATTCGCTGGAAAGCGAACCGCTTCCTCCGAATGCTTTTGTCACAGCATCTACTTCTTCCAGCACCTGCTGCTTTCTGCTGTCTACTGCACTTCTGATCAGGAATGCTGCCTCCACTCCATTTTCTTTCATAGATACCACACCGAGATTTAAAGAGGTCTCTGTCGCGCCGGCTACTTTACGGCTGTATTCTTTTAATCCATTCGGGCATGCCGTCAGGTATCCTACTACTTTTTGCGTAGTACCTTTTGAGAACACTACTATATTTTCTACTTTTTCAGTTTCTGTTTTTACAGTCAGGCCTGGTTCTTCTCCCATGAATTCTGCATTCCATATACTTTCCATGTCCCGGATCATAGCAAGGATCTCTTCGCAGTCTTCCGGTTCTGCAAGGATAGACACGTGTGCTTCCATCGCAATAACGTTGTCTTTCGAGCCGCCATAGATTTCGCTCAGACGGTAATTCTTCTCTCCTGCAATATGATACAGCAAACGTGCCATCATCTTATTCGCATTACCACGTTGTCTGTGGATTTCTTCGCCGGAATGTCCGCCCAGAAGCCCCTGGATCGTAATCTTGATCACCTCTCCGGATGCAGTCTCCTTTTCTACCGGGATCAGTCCCTGATAACGGACTCCGCCTGCGCATCCAACCGTCAGCGTCTTCTCTTCTTCCGAATCCAGGTTGATGAGTTTCTTTCCTTTTAATACTGACAGGTCGATAGCCTCGGCACCTTCCATTCCAAGCTCTTCATCTACAGTAAATACTGCTTCGATTGGTGGATGTGGAATATCTTCGCTGTCCATCAGTGCAAGCGCCATTGCAACCGCAACGCCGTCATCTCCTCCAAGCGTGGTATCTTTCGCCTTTAAAAATCCATCTTCTACATATAATTCCAGTCCGTCATTTTTAAAATCATGTGTGGAATCCGATGTCTTTTCGCATACCATATCCATATGTCCCTGCAGGATCACCGGTTCACTTTCTTCATATCCAGGTGTTCCAGGCTGGAATATGATCACGTTATTCACTTCATCCTGAATCACTTTTAAGTCTCTTTCCTTTGCAAATGCCACCAGATAATCACTGATACGTTTTGTATCGCGGCTTCCTCTCGGGATCACACTTATTTCTTCAAAAAACCGGAAGACTTCTTTCGGTTCTAATTCATTTAATACTGCCATTTTCCTACACTCCTTCTATATTACACTGTTATCTATTATCTAACAGTCTTCATAAAAAATCAACCTTATCCATACAATGAATTAACAAGGTCCTCCGGGAGATTCCTATGTCCAGACGTCATTTTCTTACCATTCCGATACTGATTTTTTTCTTATGTATGCTGTCATTTCCACAGACAGTCTTTGCCGGTGCCAGTTACGGACTCCTCCTGTGGTTCCGGCATGTCCTTCCCACATTACTTCCCTATATGGTCCTGATCAATATTCTGATCCGCACCCCTGCACTTCACTGGATCTGCCACATCACATCACCGTTTCTATGTCCGCTCCTTGGCACTTCTTATTATGGCACATTTGCAGTACTCACTGGCTTCTTATGCGGATATCCGATGGGTGCCAAGACAGCTTCCGACCTTCTGGACGCTCAGAAAATTTCGCGTTCGGAAGCCTCTTACCTTTTGTCTTTCTGCAACAATACAAGCCCTGCTTTCATCTTAAGCTATGTTGTCATTCAGAATCTGAAAAAGGATTCTATTTCCATTCCCTTTCTTCTTATTCTTACACTTACGCCTCTTATGATGAGCTTTGTCTTTCGTCTTTTCTACCGCGCAAAAGACCATATCCATCCATTTTCACACATGATGCAGGTTTCTTCTTCAACTGCTTCACAGTCTGAAAATTTATCCGGTAATTACTTCGACCGTTGTATCATGAATGCATTCGAATCCATCACAAAGGTCGGTGGATATATGATGATGTTCTCTGTCCTGATTCAACTGCTTGCGTCTGCTCTTCCAGACAATACAGCCTCCCTTCTTCTGTATTCCAGCCTGGAGATCAGCACCGGAATCCGACGGCTTGCGTCATCCGCACTGTATACCTCCCATAAGATTATTCTGTGCGCTGCACTTACCTCTTTCGGCGGCTGGTGCTGTATTGCCCAGACATATTCCATGATCTCCGGCAATCACTTACCAATCCTGCCCTATATAGCAGAAAAACTGGCCACCGCATTGGTAACCAGTCTTCTTATCTCCGCTTACATATATGCTATTTGATTGTATCTTAATCCAGTGTGTCATCTTCCTGAATATCATAACCAGAAACTGACATATCATTCGGATACTGATTCTCATCATCCAGATAATCATCCTGTCCATAAGCATCCTGCTCATAATTATTCTGCGGATATTCGTCTGCAGGATATTCATCCTGTGGATACTCCGACTGTACACTCTGTTCTGTCTCCGGCGGAACATCCAGCTCTGCTCTGTTGTTACGCACCATGTCATAACATTCCTGAAGAGAATTTACAAGACTGTCATACTTCGATGTATACGTATCCAAGGTACGTCCGATCGCACTCTCTGCCTGAGAAAGAAGATCATCTGTATAATGAATGGCTCCGATACGAATCTGGTTTGCATCATTTGTTGCATTATCCAGAATCTGCTGTGCCTGTGCAGTTGCTGCAGTTACGATCTCATTTGCCTGCGCATACGCCTGCTGCATGATCTCATGTTCACTTACCAGCTCATTTGTCTGAATCTGTGCTTCCTGGATCATTCCGTCTGCTTTTGCCTGTGCATCAGCCAGAATTGCGTCTTTGTTCGCAATAATCTTCTGATAACGCTTGATCTCATCCGGTGTCTTCATACGAAGTTCTCTTAACAGTTCATCCATCTGGTCTTTATTTACAATAATTTTTGTTGTCGACAGCGGCTGGAATTTACAACTGTCAATATACTCTTCAATTTCCTCTATGATCTGCTCAATACGGCTGCTCATAATATTTACACTCTCCTTTTATGTTTCATTTTCCCCCAGACTTTCTGCTCTATGTAATCCGGCACAAACTGGGATATATCTCCTCCGAAGGCTGCCACTTCTTTTACCGTGGTAGAACTCAAATACGAATACTGCAGATTCGTGGTCAGAAATATCGTCTCCACATCTGACGCAAGTTTATGATTGGTCTGCGCCATCTGTAATTCATATTCAAAATCAGTGATTGCCCGAAGTCCCCTTATTACAATCTTCGCATTCAGCTTATGGGCAAAATCCACCAATAATCCTTCAAATGGAATAATCTTAACATTTGGTATGTCTTTCGTTACTTCCTCTAACATTTTAACACGTTCTTCTACGGAAAACAACGGGGTTTTTGCTTTATTATTCAGCACTCCGACTACCAGTTCATCTACCATTTCAGCAGAACGTTTTATGATATCCAGATGTCCGTATGTGACCGGGTCAAAGCTTCCCGGATAGATTCCTGTTAACATATTTCTTTCCTTCCCGCAGGTTCCAAAAATACATGCTTATTTGTCTTATATCCTTTTTCTTTGATAATGTTATATCCAAGATCTTCTGCATAATCAAAGTCTGTCTCTTTAGAAGCCTCTACAATGATGATTCCTTCCTCTGCCAGCAGCGATGATTCTGCCAGATAAGTCAGCACACTTTTTTCCAGTTCATGATTATACGGTGGATCCATAAAAATATAATCAAACTGTTTTTCTCCTTCTAATTTATAGAGTGCTGTCATCACATCCATCTGCATGGTCATCCCTTTTCTTTCAAAATGTGTCTTCTGAAGGTTCTCTTTGACACACGCCATGGCTTTCGGATTCTTCTCTACAAATACCGCTTCCATTGCTCCCCTGCTCAGAGCTTCGATCCCGATCCCGCCGCTTCCGGCAAACAGATCCAGAAAGATACTGTCGTACAGATATGGAGCGATCATGTTAAATAATGTCTCCTTGATCCTGTCTGTTGTTGGTCTGGTATCCATGCCTTCCAACGTCTTTAACTGTGTTCTTCTTGCACTTCCTGCAATGACTCTCATATTCTATCCCCTCTCTTTCCTGTCTGTTCCAAGCTTTCTGTAACGGTTCATACAGGCATAGATTTCCTGTATACGCGGTCTTGCAAGATTTCCCGGTACGGTATTTCCTTCGCACACACCGGCAAGCCCTTTTTTATCCAGAACGTTCTCCACCTGTTCTATGGCCTGTCCAAGTGTCTTCCTGCCATCAAATATCTCCTCTTCCAGGAAACGTACGATCTGCCCCAGTGTATTTAACTGCTCACTGTCCACAAGCTGTTCTACATACCGCAGATCAATCGTCTCATGACCGATCATGACCGCATCGCATCCCATTGTTTTTAATTTCACCCTGCCTTTCTGGCGGATGCCCGGATTCTTACGCACCTTCCGGTCAAACGATGGCTGTTCCGGCTTTTCTTCCGGAAACTTCAATGCCGGATAGTCTGAAGCTGCTTTCTTTGCCAGTTCCGTGATTTCTCTCGGAACATACTTATCCATCTGAATGATCTGATCCGCGATCTGGAAATAGGCTCCGGAGCTTCCCGCTACCAGCACCGTCGATATTCCATCTTCCTGATAAAGATCCCGCACACGCTCAATAAACGGTGTAATCGGCTCCATGTCACGGTGGATCACCTGCTGCATCAGCTCATCTCTCACCATAAAATTCGTTGCACTCGTATCTTCATCGATCAGAAATACCTGTGTTCCTGCTTCCATACTTTCTATCACATTCGCCGCCTGTGACGTACTTCCGCTTGCATCTTCCGTGTCGAACGCATACGTATCTTTTCCGTTCGGCAGATCATTGATAAACATGGAAATGTCTGTATGCCGGATGCTTCTGCCATCTTCTGCGCGGATCTTCATTGCAGTATCATCTGTGACTACATATTCCCTGCCATCTCCTGCAATATGAGGATATACACCACTCTCCAGTGCTTTCAAAAGCGTTGATTTACCATGATAGCCGCCACCTACAACCAGAGTGATTCCCTTTCGTATTCCCATTCCGGTGAGCACCCCTTTATATGGAAGCTTCATCGTAACTTTCATAGAATCCGGCGAGACAAACGGCACCGCATCCTTCATCGGTCTCTGGGAAACGCCCGATTCTCTCGGAAGGATCGAACCATCAGCAACAAATGCTATCAGTCCCTCTTTTTTCAGCTGTTCCCGGATATATTCCTGATCCACGGCAAGTTCTGCCGCCCGCTTCACTGCATTCTGGTCTATATTCTTATAATACAGGGCTTTCTCCACACACGCCGGCAGATACTGATACAGAATCTTAATCAGCTCTCCTGCCTGGATCGTACGTCCTCTTGCCGGGAATCCGACCTCAAACCGGACAATAATATTCCCTGTCTTTTCCTCTATCTCACAGGCCGTACGTTCCAGCACTTCCTGACCACATCGTGTCACCTGGATGATCCCGCTTTTTCCGGAACCGTGTGCCTGAAACGAGTACCGTTCCAGTTGCTTTGCAAAATTCCGCAGCAGATAATCTGCCACAGCCATCTTTTTACATTTGCTGTCATATAGATTTCCCGGAATCCGGGCCGCTCTTCCTGCCACCTGTATATGCAGCCTGGACGGTGCCGCAAACGGATCTCCCTGTACATGATCAATCCCCAGTATATATGTTCCAAACTGGTATGCGCCTCTGGTATCCTTATATGCCGGATATCCTCTGTGATCAATGCGCTCCAGTATCTGTTTTAAATCTTCTGATGTCTTCATATTTATAACGTTACTGTTCCTTTTTATTCTCTATTCTATCCTTTACAGATCTGTCTATCTTATTCACTATTCTCTTTCTCGCAGATCTGCTTTTCTTATTCGCTTCTCTCTTTCCCGCAGATCTGCTTCTCTTATTCGCTTCTCTGGATTCTACAGATCCACAATTCTTGCTCTGTGATGGATCGCCGGAAGATACTTCTGAAGCAGATCTTTCGTTTTAAATTTCAAATGGCTGGTGTTGATTCCCGGGTTGCAGCCGAACCATTCTGCCTCTGCAACTTCCTTATCTATAATTACCTGCACATAATCATCTTCATCGGTCAGAAGCCCTGCAACACTTGCTGATCCAGGTGTTGTGCCAAGATGTTCCAGCATCTTCTCCGGCGGCGCAAATGACATATGGGACACGCCTAGTTTTTTACTGAATGAAGAAGTGTCAAATGCTTTGTCTGCCGGCATTACCAGCAAAAAGAAGGTTGTCTTCTTCTGGTTACAGAGGAAGACATTCTTCCGGATCTCTGTTCCGATCGCTTTATCCACTTCTGCACATTCTTCCATCGAAGATGCCGGATCATTATCCACCTGTTCATATGGTATTTTTAATTTTTCCAATGTATCGTAGAATTTCCGCTCTAACGGCATTCTTTCGTCTGCCGGTGCTTTCGTTCTTATTTCACTGATATACATAACAATAAACCTCCGTTTCCGATATTTATACTTGTTAACATTATATCGAATCTGCACAGTGATTGCAATTTTTACATTACAATTTTATCCGTTATGAATTTCTGTTTTTTTCATTCTATGTTATACTATAGTTGGTATTTTATATATTTTCAAAAGGTCATAAAGGAGAAAAAAGACATGAAATACGTATTAGCATCAGCTTCTCCCAGACGGCAGGAGCTGCTTACCCAGGCAGGATTCGCATTCGACGTAATCCCGTCTGCAGTCGATGAAAAGATCACCAAAGATATTCCGTCCGATGTCGTGATGGAACTGGCGCACCAGAAAGCTCTTGATGTATATGAATCAAAGATAAAAGACAATCCCGCATATCAGGGTGAAGACTGTATCGTCATCGGTGCCGACACCATTGTGTCTTACCGCGGTGAGGTTCTTGGGAAACCGGCAGATAACGAAGAAGCCTTTGATATGCTTTCCATGCTCGCAGACCGCACACATCAGGTCTATACCGGAGTTACATTTGCAGGGTGTATCCGTGGGCAGCAGATCTTACATACATTCTATGAAAAAACGGATGTCACCTTTTATCCAGTCACAAAAGAGGATCTTCATGCTTATGTTGACAGCGGTGATTCTCTTGACAAAGCCGGCGCTTACGGCATCCAGGGCGCATTTGCCATCCACGTAAAAGGGATCGAAGGTGATTATAATAATGTAGTCGGCCTTCCGATCGCACGACTCTACCATGAACTTGATTCCATTTTGCCAAAGGAGAAGATACATTATGCATTCTAGCCGGAGTAAACAGAAATACGAAAAATCCGCACTCCGTATCTCCATCACAGGAAGTACGATTTTCGTAATCCTGGAGATCGTTATGGCGGTCATCACAAGGTCGCAGGCCGTCCTTCTGGACAGTGTCTATGACGGCGTCGAGATTCTGATGGTATTCGTGTCACTTTCACTGGTTCCGCTGATGTACAAGCCGTCCAGCGAAAGCCACCCATTTGGTTACCAGCAGATTGAATCCTTATTTGTTGTTGTAAAAGGTGCGATCATGATTGCTGTTACCGTCGGACTGATCATTAACAACATCCAGATCATCTTCCACGGCGGCCAACATGTCAACTTTTCCATGGTTGCGTATTTTGAAATGAGTGCCACCTTAGTCAGTATTGCTGTGATCTTCCTGCTTCGCAGGATGAACAGTAAACTGACTTCACCGATCGTGATCATGGAGATCCAGGAATGGCAGATCGACTCTGTCGCATCGTTTGGTATGTGCATCGCATTCTTTCTGCCGCAGATCATAACCGGAGAATGGTTCCAGCCTTTGATTCCTTATCTCGACCCGATACTGGCGATCATCCTGTCCCTTTTTATGCTTCCGGTTCCGATAAAAACCGTGATCACGGGACTTCGGGACCTGTTCTTACTCCCTCCGGAGGAAGAAACGGTTCAGGAGATCAAAGATATCGTATCTCCGATTCTTGCCACATACGGGGACACAAAATTATATTATGATATCCTGCGTACCGGACGGAAATTATGGATCAGCGTGTATATCACCATGAACCGTGATATGATCTCTATTTCCAAGTTCAAATCCGTGCAGAAAGAGATCATTCAGGCTCTTTCAAAAGAATATCAGGACTTTTATTTTGAACTGCTTCCGGACATTGAATACACCGGAGATACAGAGGTCTCTGAGCCTGTTCCTGATGAAGAAGAAACTTAATCTGCAAAACCTGCCACTGGCAGATTTTCTTGTATACTTTGGTATGCGTAAGAGGCTGCCGGCAAAATCGCCGGCAGCCTCTTTTTGAAGGTAGTTCTATGAATCAAAATTGTGGTAACGTCTGAATCATTTGTATTTCTGTATCTTCTTATATTTATTTACGCTTACTTGCTTACGTATTTTGCGGCAGCATCTTCGATAGACGCTCTCATGATCAGCATCAGCTCATCGATCTGTTTCTTTGTTACGATAAGTGGTGGAATCATACGGTTTACGCTGTCTCCGATGGCTGTGATCAGTGCCATTCTGTCCAGGCATCCGTGTTTTACTTCTACTGCGATTGGAATATCATATTCGCATCCAACCAGAAGTCCACGTCCTCTTGCTTCTTTTACATGTGGGAGTTTTGCAAGTTCCTGTTTCATGTATTCTCCCATTTCTTTTGCATTTTCACTTAAGTTGTTATCAAGAATCTCTGTTACTGATGCAAGACCTGCTGCACATGTTACACAGTGTCCGCCATATGTAGAGCCATGTGTTCCTGCTGTAAATGCCTTTGCTACTTTTTCAGTTGCACAGCATGCTGCTAACGGCATTCCGCCTCCAACTGCTTTTGCCATAGATACTGCGTCTGGTTTTACACCATATCCCATGTAAGCCATCGGTGCTCCGGTACGTCCCCATCCTGTCTGAACTTCATCAAATAGAAGTAACATATCTTTCTCGTCACATAATTTACGAAGTCCTTCGATGAATTCCTGTGTTGCAGGATGAACACCGCCTTCGCCCTGTACAGGCTCAATCATGATTGCGATTGTATTCTCTGTTACCTTTGATTTGAAATCTTCAAGGTTATTATATTCTGCATAATCGAATCCAGGAAGCATTGGTTTGAATCCCATCTGAATTGCATTGTCCGGCTGGCCTGTTGCAGACATTGCTCCGTAAGTTCTTCCATGGAAACCATGTTTTGCTGTAATAATGTGATATCTTTCCGGTCCGAAATTATCTACACCATATTTTCTTGCCATCTTGATCATACACTCATTTGCTTCAGTTCCGGAGTTCTGATAAAAGATCTTATCCATTCCGATCGTATCACAGATCTTCTTAGCCAGTAATGCCTGTGGAATGGTGTATGGATAGTTGAATGTATGCATGATATCATCTAACTGATCCTTGATTGCTGCAATGACTTTTGGATTTCTGTTACCACAGCTGTTAACGGCAACCCCACCGTAGAAATCCAGATATGCATTTCCTTCTTCATCGTACAGATACATGCCTTCTGCTCTCTCTGCGATGAAATCATATCTCTCATAAGTCTCCACCATATACTTATTAACCATGTCCTTCAGTTCTTGTGCTGTAAGTCCCGTATCCTTTAATCTCATAATAAAACTCCTCACTTTCATCCATCCTAAAAATTTGTTGAATAATTATGATCTCGTTCGTCTTCCTATCCTTTTATCACTCTATCAATAGAACGAAAAAAGGCACCACACCCTAACGGGTATGGCGCCTTTGCCTTTCAACGATTCACAGTATATACCTGTGTTTTGAAAACGTCAATATGTTTTTTGAAAATTTTTCAAAAATATTTTTCCAGACTGCTTCGCTAAAGTGTGCCACCGGCGGCTTTCCAGCATGCTAAGGCACACATAGAACCTGTCACTGGCAGGTTCTATCGCATACTAAAGTATAAAAAATAGAGTGTCATACGACACTCTATTTCTGCACATATTAGTTATACTTACGTTTTCTAGCAGCTTCAGATTTCTTTTTGCGTCTTACGCTTGGTTTTTCGTAATGTTCTCTTTTACGAATTTCCTGCTGAATACCAGCCTTTGCACAGTTTCTTTTGAATCTGCGTAAAGCGCTATCTAACGATTCGTTTTCTTTAACGATTACATTTGACATAGACTCACACCTAACCTCCCCTCCAGTCCTATATTGTGCATCATACGACTGTTCGGGTATTTTTATTGCACTACATATGATTATAACATATTTTTTTCTCACGTCAACAACTTTCTTCCACTTTGGAAAAAATTGCAAAATTTCGCGAATTGACAGTAAAATTTTATGCAAGCTGTCCTTCTAATGCTTCTTTTGCAGCCTTCAGAGCATCCTCTACACCTGCCGGATTCTTACCGCCGGCCTGCGCCATATTCGGACGTCCGCCGCCACCGCCGCCAACTAATTTGGCAACTGCTTTGATCAGGTTACCTGCATGAGCTCCCTGTTTCATAGCTCCGTCTGTAGCGGTAGCCATCAGGCTTACTTTACCATCATTAACAGAAGCAAGCAGGATCACACCTTCGCCCAGCTTCTCTTTTAACTGGTCTCCAAGATCACGAAGGCCGTTCATATCTACACCTTCCAGGCTTGTAGCAAGGAATTTCACACCTTTTACTTCTTCTACCTGGTTCATTACATCACCCATGGCATCTTTTGCAAGTTTGCTCTTCAAGCTCTCTACTTCGCCCTTTAATGCCTTATTTTCATTCATCAGATGAGAAACCTTCTCTTCGATGTTTTCCGGTGTTGCTTTCAGTAATTTTGCAGTCTCATGAAGCTTCTTCTCCTGAGCGCTGTAGTAATCCAGAAGTCCTTTGGATGTCAGGGATTCAATACGGCGTACTCCGGCAGCCACACCTGTCTCGGACAGGATCTTGAATGCCATGATGTTTCCTGTATTCTTTACATGTGTACCACCACAGAATTCGATAGAGAAATCACCCATACTTACAACACGTACAATGTCTCCGTATTTTTCTCCGAACAGAGCTGCAGCTCCCGTCTTCTTAGCCTCTTCGATCGGCATATTTTTAATTACAACCGGAAGATTCTCACGGATCTTCTCATTTACGATATCTTCAACCTTCTGCAGTTCTTCTGCCGTCATGGCAGAGAAATGTGTAAAGTCGAAACGCAGTCTCTGTGCATTATTCAGAGATCCTGCCTGCTCTACGTGATTGCCAAGTACCATACGGAGAGCTTTCTGAAGCAGATGGGTTGCACTGTGGTTGTTCTCAGCAAGTGCACGGTTCTCTTTGTCAACCTTCAGAGTCACCTTGTCGCCGACTTTGATCATACCCTTTGTAACCTGGCCTACATGGCCGAATTTGCCGCCTGCAAGCTTCACAACATCTTCTACGACAAATTCACCGTCTTCGGTACAGATGATACCTTTATCAGCTTCCTGTCCACCCATTGTTGCATAGAATGGAGTCTTGGCAACGATGATCGTACCCTTATCTCCGTCTGTCAGTGCATCTACAACTTCTGTCTCGCTTGTCATAGCTGTCACATCAGATTCAACCTCTAACTGATCATATCCGACGAACTCAGAAGATAATTCTGCATCCAGCTCATCATATACACTGGCATCTTTACCACTGTAGTTGTGTGTACCGAATGTTCCTTCGGATTTTGCACGCTGTTCTTTCTGTGCTTCTTCGAATCCTTTTTCGTCATAAGTCAGACCCTTTTCTTCCAGAATCTCACTTGTCAGATCGATCGGGAATCCATAAGTATCATAAAGCTTAAATGCGTTCTTTCCAGAGAGAACAGTCTCACCATTCTTTTTCATCTCTTCTTCCATGTCTGCAAGAATAGAAAGTCCCTGGTCAATTGTCTTGTTGAACTGAGCTTCTTCTTTGGCGATTACGTTAAAGATAAAGTCTTTCTTTTCTTCCAGTTCCGGATATCCGTCTTTCGATCCGTCAATGACAGTCTGTGCAAGTTTTACAAGGAATGCTCCCTTGATTCCAAGAAGTCTTCCATGACGGCATGCACGGCGGAGAAGACGTCTCAATACATATCCACGTCCGCTGTTTGATGGAAGGATACCGTCTGAGATCATAAATGTTACTGAACGGATGTGGTCTGTCAGTACTCGGATTGAAGTATCTGTGTTATCATCTTTCTGATATTCCACACCTGCCATGTTACATACATGGTCTCTTAAAGCCTTTAATGTATCGATGTCGAACATAGAATCTACATCCTGCACGATACATGCCAGACGTTCCAGTCCCATACCTGTATCAATGTTCTTCTGCTCTAATTCTGTATAGTTGTTATGTCCGTCATTGTCAAACTGTGTAAATACGTTGTTCCAGATCTCCATATAACGGTCACATTCACATCCGACGGTACATCCAGGCTGTCCACATCCGTATTTTTCCCCACGGTCATAATATACTTCTGAACATGGTCCGCAAGGTCCTGCTCCATGCTCCCAGAAGTTATCTTCCTTTCCAAAACGGAAGATTCTCTCTGCCGGGATTCCAATCTCTTTATTCCAGATCTCGAAGGCCTCATCGTCATCCTGGTAAATGGATGGATATAATCTATCTGGATCCAGTCCTACTACTTCTGTAAGGAATTCCCATGTCCAGTGAATTGCTTCGTCTTTAAAATAGTCTCCAAATGAGAAGTTACCAAGCATTTCGAAAAATGTACCATGTCTTGCTGTCTTTCCTACGTTCTCGATATCTCCTGTACGGATACATTTCTGACAGGTGGTAACACGTCTTCTCGGCGGTATCTCCTGTCCTGTAAAATATGGTTTCAATGGTGCCATACCAGAGTTGATCAGTAACAGACTCTTATCGTTATGAGGCACTAATGAGAAACTTTTCATTGCCAGATGTCCCTTGCTTTCAAAGAACTCAAGAAACATTCTTCTTAATTCGTTTACGCCATACTTCTGCATAATTTCCTCCTGCTCTACATTCATGTATCAAATCAGTATAAATATTTTTATCAATACTAACTTTTAATTATAAAGAGAGACAGGCGTTTTGTCAATCATTACGCCTGTCTCTTTTAAACTTAAATATGCATAAAACGCGCATAAAATATCGTCATGAACGACATTCCGGATTCTTGTTTTCTCATTCGGAACCCTCTTATTTTAACTCAATCTCACCGAGTTCCTTTGGTGGAAGCTGTTTGCTGGATGCTTTCACAAATTCCTGTACTTTCTTCTGTGCTTTCGGTACCGGAATATTCGTTCCTGCTCCGGCTACACATCCGCCCGGACATCCCATTCCTTCGATCAGACATCCGTTCATTCTTCCGATCTTCGCCATAGAAAGGATCTTCTTACAATCTGCAAGACCTTCTGCATGTTCGATCTTTACTTCCACACCCGGATAGTATTCATTCACACATTTTTCAATCGCGGATGCAACACCGCCTGCAACTGCATATCCACGTCCTACACCTGTTGCATTATGGAAAGATGACTCTGCTTCATATTCGGAAAGATCAATTTCCTTCGCATCGAACATTCCCTGTAATTCCTCAAATGTCACTACAAAATCAACATCACTTCTTACGCTTCTGCGCATTGCTTCCAGCTTCTTGGCCGCACATGGTCCGATGAATACTACTTTTGCATTCGGATGTTCTTTTTTGATCGTACGTGCAGTAGCGACCATAGGCGTCAGCTCCTGAGACACTTCATCGATCATATCCGGGAAATATTTCTTTGCCAGCATTGCCCATGACGGACAGCAGGATGTCAGAAGGAATGGAAGTTCTCCCGTTGTAACCTTTTCCACATAATGGTGTGCCTCTGCAACAGCTCCGATATCAGCTCCAAGAGCTACTTCGTATACCTGTGAAAATCCAAGTTCTTCCAGTGCTGCCTTTAAGTTTCTCGCATTGATATTATCTCCGAATTGCCCGGTAAATGCCGGTGCGATCTCAGCAATGATCTGCTCGCCTTCCGACAATGCTCTTGCAAGCTGGAAGATCTGGGATTTGTCTGAAATTGCTCCAAACGGACAGTTTACCATACACATACCGCAGGATACGCATTTGTCCGGATTGACATATGCACGTCCCACTTTATCGTTTTCAATCGCATTGACACCACAGGCTTTTGCACAAGGGCGCTCTTTCTTGGAGATTGCGTCATATGGACAGACACTCTTACATTTTCCACATTTGATACATTTTTCCTGATCAATGTAGGATTTTCCGTTCACCATGGAAATTGCACCCTTTGGACAGACTTCCATACAAGGATGTGCCAGACATCCTTTGCACATGTTGCTGACCTCATATCCTTTCGCCTCACATCTCATACATGCAGACGGGATAACCTGCATAAGCGGCGGCTCATAATATTTGTCTGATATGTTACTTGCTTCTACTCCCGCTGTCAGATGTACCGGTTTATCTTCAGGCCTGAGCGCAAGTCCCATTGCAAGTCTTACCTGCTCTCGTACAACTGCTCTTGCACGGTAGACACTGTCACGGTACTGTTCCGTCTCATCATTCACCAGCGCATATGGGATTGCTTCCATATCGTCGCATAAAGTATCCGCATCCGCTTTGAAACCAAGCGCTGCGACTTCTTCAAAGACTTTTCTTCTCAACCGTCTTACGGTTGTATTAATGCCTCTCATCATAGTTGGAGTTCCTCCTGTTTTTCCTTTGTCATTTTTATGACAGTCTATAGTTCTATTATAGACGCTTGAGAAAATCTTATCAACTAATTTTGGGGATTAATTTATTAACTGGGTTGGCCTTTCGGTCCGGGTATCCACCAGCCTGTTGAATTAAGTACCAATTTACAGCAGAATAATATTATGCTCTCTGCAAGCCTCCCGCATCTCTTCCGGCCACAAACTTGCCTGCACTTCGCCGACATGAGCACGGTCAAGAAGCAGCATACAGAGTCTGGACTGTCCAATACCGCCTCCGATGGTGTATGGAAGTTCTCCGTTTAACAGCATCTTATGATATGGGAGATTCTTTCTCTCTTCGCATCCTGCTTTTACAAGCTGCTCTTCCAGAGCTTTTTCATCTACACGGATACCCATGCTGGAGATCTCAAGTGCACAGTTCAGTGTCTCGAACCAGAACAGGATGTCTCCGTTTAACTGCCAGTCATCGTAGTCCGGTGCACGTCCGTCGTGCGGCTCGCCGCTTGCGAGTTTGTCACCGATCTTCATCAGGAATACACAGCCATGTTCTTTTGTGATCAGATTTTCTCTTTCCTTTGGAGTCTTATCCGGATACATGTCTTCCAGTTCCTGGGAAGTGATGAAATAGATGTCCTCCGGAAGTTTCTTTACTGCCTGTGGATATTTGTACCATACCTCATGTTCCATATGTTTGATGATCTTGAAAATATTACGTACGGTAGTTTCCAGTGTCTCAACAGTACGTTCTTCTTTTTTGATCACTTTTTCCCAGTCCCACTGGTCCACGTAGCAGGAATGTAAGTTGTCAAGTTCTTCATCTCTGCGGATCGCGTTCATATTTGTATAAAGTCCTTCACCCGGCTGGAATCCGTATTTGTATAATGCCATACGTTTCCATTTTGCAAGGGAATGTACAACTTCGATTGTCTCTCCCGGAACGCCTGCGATATCGAACTGTACCGGTCTTTCCACACCGTTCAGGTCATCGTTCAGGCCACTGCTTTTTTCTACAAATAACGGTGCAGAGATTCTCTCCAGATTCATCTCTTTTCCGAATTCCTTCTGGAACGTGTCACGAATGTACTTGATTGCTTCCTGTGTCTCTCTTACGCTTAAGCGAGGGTCATAATGTTCTGGTAATATTAATCCCATTTTTTCTGTCTCCTTTTTGTCTGTTGTATATTTTTATGAAATTCTTTGCTCACTGATTACTCTTCTCCAAATACTCTCTGTGCATAATATACGGACTGCATTGCATCTTTGCCGTAAAAATCTGCCCCGATCATATCTGCATAATCCTGATTCAGCACAGCTCCCCCTACCATGACTTTACATTCAGGTTTACGTTCTCTCAATAACTTGATGGTCTCTTCCATGCTTACAACCGTTGTTGTCATAAGCGCACTTAAACCTACCAGCCGGATATCCTGCTCAACTGCAGTATCTACGATCACTTCCGGCGGTACATCTTTCCCCAGATCGATCACATCAAAACTGTAATTCTCCAGAAGGACTTTTACAATGTTCTTACCAATATCGTGAATATCTCCTTTTACCGTTGCGAGAATAACTTTATTCTTCGCCTGGACTTCCCCGCCTTCCTGTGCGAGTACGTCCTTGATCACTGCAAATGCGATCTTCGCCGCATCTGCACTCATCAGAAGCTGCGGCAGGAAGACAGTTCCCTTTTCAAATCCTTTTCCCACCGTATCCAGTGCCGGGATCAGGTGTTCATTGATGATCTCCAGCGGTGCATGTTCCTTTAACAGTTCTCCTGTTGCATGATGTGCTTCTTCTTTCAGACCTTTTTCGATGGCCTCTTTTAAAGTCAGTTCTGCCTTGGCTGCCGGTGCAGGCGTTCCTGCTTTCTGACTGCCATATACACGGATATAATCCTCGCAGTTCTTGTCGTAATTCATCAGCGCACAGAATGAATAGTAAGAACACATCATATCTTCCGAAGACGGATTGATGATTCCGGCACTTAAGCCATTCTGCATGGCCATCGTATAGAAATTCGAATTGACTGCCGGACGGTACGGAAGTCCGAATGAAATGTTCGATACACCAAGTACCGTACATACACCGTAAGTCTCTCTGACTTTTTTCAGTGCTTCCAAAGTGACCTTTGCTCCTTCCGGCTCGGAACTGATCGTCATTGCCAGCACATCGATTACAATGTCCTTTTTGTCAATGCCATATTTTTTCGCTTCTTCGATGATCTTTCCTGCCACACGGACTCTTCCATCTGCCGTTGCCGGGATTCCATCCTCGTCGATCGTAAGCCCGATCACAACACCTCCGTAACGCTTAATAAGCGGGAAGACAGCATCCATATTTTCCTGTTTTCCATTTACAGAGTTCACCATCGGCTTACCGTTATAGATACGCATCGCCGCTTCCATTGCTGTGATATCAACGGTATCGATCTGAAGCGGCAGGCTTGATACGCTCTGAAGCTCCATGATGACTTCTTTCATCATCGCCGGTTCGTCAATATCCGGAAGTCCTACGTTGACATCCAGAATATGTGCTCCCTTATCCTGCTGCGTAATCCCCTCTTTCAGGATATAATCCATGTCGTGGTCTTTTAATGCCTGTTTGAATTTCTTCTTACCGGTCGGATTGATTCTCTCTCCGATGATCATCGGCTTGCCGCCAAGGATGACCGCATGTCCGTAAGAAGATACCATTGTGATATCTTTCTTTGTTGCCGGCTTTACGCTCATCTCTCTGGTCGTCTCAACCATCTTCTGGATATGTGCAGGTGTTGTTCCACAGCATCCGCCGATCACATGCGCTCCCATCTCTACGATCTTTGCCATATATCCGGCAAACTGTTCCGGTTCTACATCATAATAGACTTCTCCGTCACGCTGCTTCGGAAGTCCTGCATTCGGTTTTACGATGATCGGAACCGATGCGTATTTCAGAATATCCTCCAGAATCGGAAGCATCTGCTCCGGTCCCATACCACAGTTGATTCCCAATGCATCTACACGAAGGCCTTCCAACATGGTAACCACCGCCGGAACATCTCCTCCTGTCAGGAGTTTTCCCTTTTCATCGAAGATCATAGTTGCAAATACCGGAAGTGAAGTATTCTCTTTTGCAGCAAGTACTGCTGCTTTCACTTCGTAACTGTCACTCATGGTCTCGATATGGATCAGATCAGCTCCTGCCTGTTCTCCATAGATCATCGTTTCTTTAAATGCATCATATGCATCTTCAAACGAAAGATCTCCCATTGGCTTTAATAACTTACCGGTTGGTCCTACATCTAATGCTACATAAGTCTTTCTTCCGTCGTGCACGCCACGTTCTGCAGCCTTTTTTGCATTCTGGATTCCTGCTGTTACGATTTCTTTTAGTCCATACTTGGAATCATGGAATTTGATCGCATTAGCACCAAATGTATTACTTAAGACGATATCACTGCCTGCCTCAAAATATGCCTTATGGATATCGATGATTTCTTCTGCATGTTCCAGGTTCCAGACTTCCGGGAGTTCTCCCGGCTGTAATCCCTTTGACTGAAGAAGTGTTCCCATTCCACCGTCAAAGTACAATAATTCTTTTCCCAGTCGTTCTAATAACATTTGTCTGCTCCTATCCTCTTTCTTGTATCTTATGATCTGCGGTATGCGCAGTCTTTCTTCTGACACGCCTCACAACCTTTGATATGGCAGGAAGTCTCTGTTTCACTGAGACCGATCACTGCCGTCACCGATTTTGACGGTGTCAGCATATTGCCGCCGGTAAGTGTCAGCCCGATCTTCTTTGCCGTATCCAGCATACGGAGGATCATATCCTGATGTGCAATATCAAAGTCTCCATATCCAGGACTGAATCTCGGTCTGATATAATAACCCTCTTTCTTCATATCTGCTTCCAGAGCAGTCTGCCATTCATCCAGATATTCTTCCAGCATAGCAGCCGCACACGCCTGAAGTGTTACCACTCTTGCCATATCTCCGATGGAATATTTCCGCAATAGCAGATCAACTTTCGGTCCAAGCGTTGCACCCAGCAGCACTGCTTTTTTACATCCCGTCAGATTTTTATAAAGATTTTTACTGTGGATATCCAGATTTCCCAGAAGGATTCTTCCACTCTCCGGGAATTCTAATTCAAAAATGCGGTAGACGATCCTGCCGCACGCCGCCTGGGAAAGCTCTTCAAAACAGCTTTCCACAAGCTTCAGCGTATGATCATCTACCGCATGTCTGCCATATCCCAAGTAACGAATTGCTTCTTTCGTTCTTGCGTCCATTTTGCTTCCTCTATTTATTCAGAATCTCTGAAAGATTTGCCTGGATTGCCGCAGCAACCTCCGGTTTATTCATAGAATATACGTGAACATGGTTAATGCCATTTGCGAACAGATCGATGATCTGGTCTGTCGCATACGCAATACCTGCCTGCTGCATTGCTTTCGGATTATCTCCAAAGCGATCTACGATTGCTTTGAATCTCTCCGGAAGGTTGGTTCCGGACATAGACAGGATTCTCTTTACCTGATTTGCATTTGTTACCGGCATGATTCCCGGAATAACCGGAACGGTAACACCCTTTTCTCTCGCTCTATAGAGGAAATTATAAAGAATATTGTTATCAAAAAACATCTGTGTAGTCAGGAAATCTACACCACAGTCTACTTTCTGTTTCAGATGTGCAATATCATCCTTCTTATGTTCGGACTCTACATGTCCTTCCGGATAACATGCAGCCCCGATGCAGAAATCTCCCTGACTCTTGATATCCTCGATCAGCTCATATGCATACTGATAATGATTCGGAAGTGGGAATTCACTCTCTTGTGGAATATCTCCTCTGAGAGCAAGGATATTCTCAATTCCTGCTGCCTTTAACTGATCGATTACCTGATGCACTTCTTCTTTTGTTGATGATACACAAGTAAGATGTGCAAGGCTTGGTACATTATATTTATCTTTGATATGTGATGCAATCTTTACAGTATTCTTACTGGTACCGCCGCCTGCACCATATGTAACACTCATATATGACGGTTTCAATTCTGCAATTGCTTCTGTCGCCTTTAATACTCCTTCATATGCTGCATCTGTCTTCGGAGGAAATACCTCAAAAGAAAGATGCGGTGTCTTTTCTACTAATATATCACTGATTTTCATATTTTTTCTGTCATTCTCCTTTAGTCTGTTTTTACATTCCTTCGTATAATTCTTCGTACTGTTTTGCAGAATTCTTCCATGAGAAGTCTTTATTCATGGCACGTTCAACAATCTTGTTCCAGTCACGTTTCTTATCGTAATAGATCTGTTCTGCATAACGTACAGTTGCCAGCATCTCATGTGCATTGTAGTTCATGAAGCTGAATCCTGTACCAGTCTTTTCATACTCATTGTATGGTTCTACTGTATCTTTCAGACCGCCTGTCTCACGGACGATCGGAACTGTTCCGTAACGTAAACTCATCAACTGGCTGAGTCCGCATGGTTCAAACAGTGACGGCATAAGGAATGCATCACAGGACGCATAGATCTTATGAGACATTGCTTCTGAATAATAAATGTTTGCAGATACTTTTCCAGGATATTTCCATGCGAAATGGCGGAACATATTCTCATACTGTTCTTCTCCTGTACCAAGCGCTACGATCTGTACTGCATCCTGACACAGTTCATCCATTACATATGCAATAAGATCAAATCCCTTCTGATCTGTCAGTCTGGATACGATACCGATCATCATAGTTTTATGATTCTCTTCCAGACCAAGTTCCTTCTGAAGTGCGATCTTGTTCTTGATCTTCTCTTTACGGAAATTGCTGACATCATAATTTCTCTCGATCTTATTGTCTGTCAGTGGATTATAATCTTCATAATCAATTCCGTTCACAATTCCAGACAGGCAGTTTGCTCTTGCATTCATAAGACCGTCCAGTTTCTCGCCATAGAATGGTGTCTTAATTTCCTCTGCATAAGAGTTACTTACCGTCGTTACTCTGTCCGCATATACGATTCCACCCTTCAGGTAGTTTGCATCCTTGTATGCTTCCAGCTTATCCGGTGCGAAATAATACTGTGGTAATCCGGTAATGTCTCTGACACGCTTCGGATCCCATGTCCCCTGGAACTTCAGGTTATGTATAGTCATCACCGTCTTGATTCCACGGTAAAATTCATTGCCATATCTGAAATTATCCAGATAGATCGGAACCAGTCCTGTCTGCCAGTCATGGCAGTGAATGATGTCTGGTCTGAAATCGATCAGTGGAAGTGCACTTAATACAGCTTTTGAGAAGAATGCGAATTTCTCAATATCCGCATACATATCACCGTATGGTGCATATCCGTTAAAGTAATATTCGTTATCTATAAAATAAAACTTAATTCCGTCGTATTCCATTTCAAGAACGCCAACATACTGTTTTCTCCAGTTCAAGTCCATATAAAAATGAGTATGATACTGAAGTTTTTCTTTCCATTCGTCTTTCATGCACATATACTTTGGAAGCATCACGCGCACATCGTATTTTTCTTTATCAAAATATTTCGGCAATGATCCGACAACATCGGCAAGTCCTCCTGTTTTGATAAATGGGACTGACTCAGATGCCGCAAATAATATTTTCTTCATTGCATTTCCCTCCCAACCTTAGAATACTTTATCATTATAACGTATTTTTATTCAGAATAAAAGGGTTGTTTAGCGGTTTTTATTTTCCAGTCGGATCGTATCTGCGATCAATGCTATAAATTCTGAATTTGTAGGTTTTCCCTTTCCATTACTTACTGTATATCCAAATAACTCATCTAGCGTATCAAGCTTTCCACGGCTCCATGCAACTTCGATCGCGTGACGAATTGCTCTTTCCACTCTGCTTGCCGTTGTCTGATGCATCTTGGCAATTGTAGGATACAAAACCTTCGTAATCGCATTCAACACATCCATATCATCCACTGCCATAATGATCGCATCCCGCAGATAATGATATCCTTTTATGTGCGCCGGTATTCCGATTTCATGGATCATATCCGTCACACGGGTCTCTAGATTATATTCTTGCTTTTTGGAAACTGCATTCCGGCTTTCGGATTCCGAACTGTTCTTTCTCTCCCCGTTTCCCGCATCTTTGATCCTGCTTAAGATCATATCATTGTGAAATGGTTTCATCACATAGTAACTTGCTCCTTTTCGGAAGGCATCTTCTGTAATTCTTTCCTGTCCGACAGCTGTCACGATAATAAATTCCGGTCGTTTGGTAATCTGCTCATCCATATTTACTTTTTCCATCACACTTAATCCATCCATCTTTGGCATGATCAGATCCAGTAATACAACATCCGGTTTCTTTTCTTTGATCAGATGATAGATATCTTCACCGTTATCAGCTTTTCCTATCAGATTCAAATCCTGGTCTTGCTCTATGATTTCACCCAGCATATCCAAAATTCTTTCATTGTCGTCAGCGATTGCTACATTAACTTCTCTCATTTTACGTAATGCCTCCTTGTCCCTTAATAATTATGTCGAGTTTTATTATATATTTTCCTCAATTTTCGAACAAGAAAATACTGTCGTAAAAACATGACCCGCATCGACAAAATTCTGATTATTCTACATATTTCAGCATATTTTCGATAAAAATCCCATAACCCCTCGTTGGATCACTGACAAATACATGGGTAACCGCACCCGCTATCTTTCCATTCTGGATAATTGGTGTTCCCGACATTCCCTGAATGATTCCGCCTGTAATTTCCAGCAATTTTGGATCTGTCACTTCTATTTCGAGTCCTTTATTTTCCTCTCTGGTATGTTTGTCAATTTTTGTAATACGAATTTTATACTCTTTTACTTTTCCTTCCACACAGCATCGGATTTTTGCATCTCCTTTTTTTATTTCATCCGTCTGCATTATCTCCATCGGATCCGTGTCCTGAAACAGGTTTTCTGTGCGGTCAAGCGTTCCAAAAATCCCACAATCCGTATTTTTATCAATTTTTCCAAGCACATTATATCTGTTATAAACAATGATTCCTTCAATGCCTCCTGGATTACCGTCAATTCCTTTCTGGATACTTCGTATACTGGTTTCGTATACTCTTCCATTTCGAATCTCCATAAGTGCATTCGTATCTGTGTCATGAATTCCATGTCCAAGTGCTCCAAATCTGCTGTCAGAATTAAGAAATGTTACTGTTCCAAGTCCCTGTGCATTGTCCCTTACCCATATCCCGAGCATGCAATTATTTTTTTTGCTCCTGACCGGTTTTACCTTCACTTCCAGATATTCCGAATCTCTGCGCAGCTTTAAAATCACATCTGTTCCATCTGTAGTTTTTAATATCGTCTGTAGTTCTTTTTTATCCCTGATCTTCGTTCCATTGCATTCTACGATATAATCACCGGCCTTTACCAGATGTCTTGCCGGTTCCAGTCGTTCACCGTCTGTTCCCGTAACCTTCTCTGTTCCAAGAACCATGACTCCTTCTGTTTCCAGATAGATTCCGATCGGCATACCTCCCGGGATCACCGTATTGTCAGACACCGTCCCCGCGCTTACTTCCTCTTTTTCGTTACGTTCCATTTTTTCCTTCACTGAATATCCCATGTAAAAAAAGACAGAAAAAACAAGTGTTATGATCAGACATTTTCGATACCAATATTTTCTCATGTTCCACACCTCAAAAAAAGATAGACATCCCTGCAAGAATGTCTATCTTAGTATGTGGTATTTTATAAAAAATACTCTGGATCTGTATACTTTTTATTTTATCTGACCTGCCAGATTTTTCATCTCTTTTGCGCTTCGGATCACGGTATCTGTAATTTTTGCACCGCCGAGGATCCTTGCCAGCTCTTCTACCGACTTTTCTTCTGTCAGCGGATAAATGTGTGTACGCGTCACTGCATCCTCTGTCTTTTTTTCAATCAGGAAATGCTGATCTGCCATCGCTGCAATCTGTGCAAGATGTGTAATACAGATCACCTGATGTTCTTTTCCGATCAATGCCATCTTTTCCGACACTTTCTGTGCCGTACGTCCGCTGATACCAACATCAATTTCATCAAAGATCAGTGTCTCAATCTCATCTTTATCTGCCATTACAGCTTTGATCGCCAGCATGATTCTGGAAAGCTCACCACCGGAAGCAACTTCTGTCAATGGTTTCACCTGCTGTCCCTGGTTGAGCGAAATACGGAATTCCGCATCATCAATGCCATCTTTGGAATATTCTTTCTTTTCCGCAAAATGTATCTCAAACTGCACCTGTTCAAAATTCAGGTCTTCCAAGCCTTTCTGGATCTTCTTTTCCAGCATGTTTGCCTTCTTCTTTCGAAGAGTCGAAAGTTTCTGCGCCCTTTTAAGATAATCCTGTTCCAACTGCTCACAGGATGTTTTCAATTCCTGCATATACGCATCATAGTTTTCCAGAATTTCAATTCTTTCTTCCTGCTTCTTACAGTACTCCATGATCTTTTCATACGAGTTACCATATTTCGTCTTCAGATGATTGATCTCATTTAACCGTTTTTCTGTTTCATAAAACTCTTCATCCGAAAATTCACAGTTTTTCTGATACTCCGCCAGTTCGTGATTGAAATCATTTAACAGATTATCTACATCCGCAAGCTGCGAATATAACTGCGCAAGCTGCTCATCAGCATCTGAAACTTCCGACAGGGTTCTAAGTGCCCTTCCGAGCTTTTCGCTTGCGCTTTCCCCATCTCCGCCTGTATACTGATAGCTTTCGGTCACGCTCTGGACAATCCGCTTTCCATTGCACATACGACGGTAAAGTGACTCCAGCTCTTCGTCCTCATACTCTTTTAATTCTGCCTGCACGATCTCATCGACTTCGAACTGTAAAAATGCCAATTCTTTCGCCCTTTCGGATTCATCTGCTCCTGCCTCTGACAGTTCTTTTTGTTTTTCTTTGTACTGCCGCCATATCTCTACGACTTTTTCTTTCTGTCTCTTCGTCTCTTCACCTGCAAAAGCATCAACGATCGCCAGATGATTCTTTTTATAAAGCAGCGACTGATGTTCATGCTGTCCGTGAATATCGATCAAAATCGATGATACTGCTTTAAGTGTCGCCATCTGTACTGTCTCGCCATTGATCTTGCTGACACTTCTTCCTTCCATCAGTCTTCTCTGCAGTGTAATAAACCCATCTTCCGGGTAAATATCCAGTTCTTTTAATTTACGGATCTGCCGTTCATTTTCCACTGAAAATGTCAGCTCTACCAATCCGTATCTCGCTCCCTGGCGAAGAATGTCTTTCGTGTATCTTCCGCCAAGAGCAAGATTGACCGAGCCTAGAATGATTGACTTCCCGGCACCGGTCTCTCCTGTTAATATGTTCAGCCCTCTGCCAAACTCTACTTCGATCTCATCGATCAAAGCCAGGTTTTTCACATGCAAATATTGTAACATGCATCCTCCTATAAGATAATCTTGCTGATCTTGTCCATTACTTTTACCGTGTCATCCACGCTTCGTATTGCACACATAATCGTGTCATCTCCCGCAATACTTCCGACAATTTCATTCCATTTCATTGCATCCAGTGCCGCACATACAGCACTTGCCATTCCGGCCACTGTCTTGATCACCAGAATATTCTGTGCCATATCCATAGACAGATACCCTTCTCTTAAAACACGGATATATTTCTCACTCATTCCATTCTCATTATGCTGGTGCAGTGCATATCTCTGTTTTCCATTTTCTGAAGGTATCTTTGTAAGTTTCAGGTCACGGATATCTCTGGATACCGTTGCCTGAGTAACTTTGAATCCCTCCTGGTTCAGATATTCCGCCAGTTCTTCCTGCGTTTCAATATGATATTTATTAATCAATTCAATAATCTTCGCATGTCTGTTAACTTTCATATCATCAATTTCCCTTCATCTTTCTCCGTAATATTTCCAAAAAACTGATTTTATTAATCTTCATGATTTTTGTCGACTCTTTTGCCTTGCAAATGGTCAGACGATCTCCTGTCTCAAGCGGCACGCTGGTCGCACCGTCAAATGTAACCAGTACTTTTTCTATATTGCCTCTGCGTCCTTCTCCGATCTCAATCACGATCTCATCGTCGGAAGACAGAACAATGCTTCTTGTGTTCAACGCATGAGAACAGATTGGTGTGATCACAGTAAGAGACGCCGTAGGTTCTACGATCGGACCTCCCGCCGACATATTATATGCCGTAGAACCGGTTGGTGTGGAAATGATGATTCCATCCGCTTCATAGGAATTCAACAGTTCCCCGTTTACGAACAATTTAAAATATATAATACGCAGATCATCACCTTTACGTGACACAACAATATCATTAAGTGCAACATCTTTCTTTCCGTTCGGAAACATGCCTTCCAGCATCATACGCTCTTCATACAGATAATCACCTTTCAGCATCTGTGTGATATCTTCTGCCAGATTGCTTACCTCTACCTCTGTAAGATACCCAAGCGTTCCCATGTTGATACCCAGAATCGGAACGTCTCTTTTCCAGAGCGTTCTTGCCACTTCAATCAAACTCCCGTCACCGCCAATCACGATTGCACAATCGATCATGTCCGGAATCCGTTCCCTGATAATATTTTTCTCTGCATCTTTTTCACACAATATACAGATTCTTCCCGCTATCTCCAGTAATTCCTTTACTTTTTCCGTCACCGCATGATTCGTATCTTTTCCATCATTTGTAACGATCCAAAACTTTTTTAACATCTGTCTCTAACCTTTCGCAAGTGTCGCAAATGACTGATCTACCGTCTTTTCGACATCAATCTCAGGCGAAATTCTGTCAGTCGCTTCGCATTTCTGTAAGTGGACCAGATATTCGATATTACCTTCCGGTCCTTTGATCGGAGAAAATTCCAGATTCAGCACTTCAAATCCGATAGACATTGCATAATCAATCACTTTATGGATGACTTCTATATGCGTACTTTTTTCGCGTACAACGCCTTTTTTCCCAACCTTTTCTCTTCCCGCTTCAAACTGTGGCTTGATCAGTGCAACTATCTGTCCGTCTTCCGTAAGATAATTACGAATCGGAAGTAACACTTTTGTAAGCGAAATAAATGATACATCAATAGATGAAAACTGTACCGGTTCTCCAATGTCTTCCGGTGTGACATAACGAATGTTCGTTTTTTCCATACATACAACTCGTGGATCCTGTCTGAGTTTCCAGTCAAGCTGTCCGCGGCCCACATCAATCGCAAATACTTTCACAGCACCATTCTGCAACATACAGTCCGTAAAGCCTCCTGTAGAAGAGCCTACATCTGTACATACCTTTCCTTCTACACTGACATCAAAATTCTTGATCGCTTTTTCCAGTTTCAGACCGCCGCGGCTGACATATGGAAGAGTATGACCTCGCACTTCGATCGTCGCTTCTTCCGGAAATGTAGTTCCTGCCTTATCTTCTTTCTGTCCGTCTACATATACGATCCCGGACATAATGATTGCCTTTGCCTTTTCTCTGGAAGCCGCCAGATTTCTTTTTACAAGTAATACATCTAATCGTTCTTTCATAATCTCTCCTGTTATCTACATTGTCTCATACATCTTACAGATCTGTGCCGTCATGGATTCTACGTCCAGACCAGTCTCTTTGCGCAGGACATCTACATTACCATGTTCTACATAATCATCCGGGAGTGCCAGAATCTGCACTCTCACATCTGCACCGATCCTCATCAGATATTCACTTACATGTTCTCCAAATCCTCCGGATTTTACGTTTTCTTCAATCGTAACAATCAACCGATGCTTCTTTGTAAGCCGGTCCAGCATCTTGGCATCTAACGGTTTTATAAATCTCGCATTAATAAGCGAGCAGTCATAGCCTTTCTCTTTTAAATCTTCTCTTACCTTCAGTGCCTCTTCAAACATATGCCCTACGAAAATAATTGCAATATCACTTTCTTCATACAATATCTCACTTTTTCCGTATTCAATCGGACTTCTGAATTCCGGACAGACATCACATGCACTCCCCCTCGGATAGCGGATCGCGATCGGTCCCTCGTATGAGATACCAAATCTCACCATATCCGCCAGTTCCCATTTGTGTTTTGGTGACATGATTACCATGTTCGGAATACTGCTCAGATAAGACAGATCAAAAATTCCCTGATGCGTCTCTCCGTCATTGCCTACTAATCCCGCTCTGTCCACGGCAAACATCACAGGAAGATTCTGAAGTGCCACATCATGAATCATCTGATCATAAGCTCTTTGAAGGAAAGAAGAATATACCGCAAATACCGGTTTCATCCCGCCTGCCGCAAGTCCTGCCGCAAATGTCACCGCATGTTCTTCCGCAATCCCCACATCAAAAAAGCGGTTCGGATATTTCTTTCGGAATCTCGCAAGCCCCGTTCCATCTGCCATTGCTGCAGTGATCGCCGCAAGTTTATCATTTCTTGCCGCTTCATCACACATTACTTTTCCAAATACATCTGTATATGAATCTTTTTTCTTCGGTTTTTCCGGTTCACCGGTCTCTACCTGGAACGGTCCGATCCCATGGAATTTATCCGGCTGTTCTTCTGCCGGTTCATATCCTTTTCCTTTTTTGGTAAGGACATGCAATAACACAGGTCCCTCAATCTTCCTTGCTTCTTTTAATGCACGTACCAACATTGGTATGCTGTGTCCCTGAATCGGTCCCAGATATGTAATTCCCATATCTTCAAAAAACATTCCTGGTACGATCAGCTGCTTCAGACTGCTTTTCGTCTTACGGATATGTTCAATCATAGGATCTCCTACAACCGGTACATTATGAAGCATATTCGTTACACCTTTTTTCAAATCTGTATAAAAATCTGCAGTACGAAGCTTCGCCAGATAATCCGACATTCCACCTACGTTTTCGGAAATCGACATATGATTATCATTCAAAACAATAATAAAATTCTTCTTAAGCCTTGAAGCATTGTTCAAAGCTTCATAAGCCATACCTCCGGTCAGAGAACCATCCCCGATCACAGAGATCACACTGTAATCTTCTTTTTGCAGATCTCTTGCACATACATATCCAAGCCCCGCAGAAATAGAAGTCGAGCTGTGTCCCGTGTCAAATGCATCGCATGCACTTTCCTTTCTCTTTGGGAATCCGCTCATTCCACCATATTTTCTCAGGTCATCAAATCCATCTTTTCTACCGGTCAGGATCTTATGCGTATAAGACTGATGTCCGACATCCCATATAATCTTATCTTTCGGAAGATCAAAAACCAGATGTATTGCCATCGTAAGCTCTACCACGCCAAGATTTGATGCAAGATGACCACCGGTCCTGCTGATCTTTTCGATCAGAAACTGTCGGATTTCCTGTGCCAGTTCCGGCAGTTCCTCCGGTGCCAGTTTTTTTATATCATTTGCTTTTTGAATTCTTTCTAACATAACCAGGTATCCCCTCTATCTGTCTCTGTGGATCAACTGTATCAGCAGTTGTTCCAGATATTCATTCTCCCCTGAAAGCTGGTGAAGCAGATCTATTGCCTGATTGGATAATTCTTCTACTCTTTTTTGTGCCTGCTCAATTCCCAGAAGTGTTACATATGTTGTCTTCTGATTTTTTTCATCACTGTGGATTGGTTTTCCCAGTACTTCTTCCGTACTGGTCACGTCCAGGATATCATCCTGAATCTGGAATGCAATGCCCACATAATGTGCTATCTTTTCGACCTTTCGTACATCCTCTTCTTCTGCCCCTCCGAGAATTGCACCAATCATCATAGCACATTCGATCAGCGCTCCTGTCTTCAACTCATAAATCGTATCCAGAACATCTTTCGGCACAGCATGTCCTGTTTCTTTTACATCGATCACCTGTCCGCCGATCATTCCATAGACACCTGCTTTTCTGCCAAGGACACTAAGGGCACGTCCGATTTTAAGGCTCTCCTGCGGTGCTGTCTCAAACGCACGAAATGCTGTCTCAAACGCATAATTTAAAAGTGCATCCCCTGCCAGTATCCCCATATCTTCTCCATAGACAATATGTGTAGTCTTTCTGCCTCTGCGATATTCATCGTTGTCCATCGCAGGAAGATCATCATGAACCAGAGAATACGTATGAATCATTTCAAGCGCCGCCATAAATGGACAAAGCGCTTCTGTTTCATCGCCAAATAATCTGCTGGTCTCTCTCATTAACATTGGCCGCAGTCTTTTTCCCCCTGCCATCAGACTGTATTCCATAGCTTCCATGATCACCTTCTGATACCCTTCCGGTTTTGGAAGATATTCTTTCAGGATTTCTTCAATTTCGGCTACTTTCCTTTTCATCTGTACTGTAAATTCTTCTTTAGAATTCATGTTCCTCACCCTCTTCATCCAGTAACAGCATCTTCTTTTCTACCTTATCGATTTTACTGTTACATGCTTTCAGCATATCCATACCCTGATGATACAACCGGAAAGATTTCTCCAGCGAAATCTCCCCGTCTTCCATCTCTTTTATCGTCTGTTCCAGATCTGAGAAAATCTCCTCAAGGCTCTGGTCTTCCAAAGATTGTTCCTTTTTTTCTGCCATTGCATTTCTCCCGGTATCTGTCTGTTATCTTAATAATCCTTATATTTTATATGTCTTTTTCTGCACAGCTTTAACAGATGTACGGATGAGTCCATCCGTTACATATACTGTCAGCTCATCACCCTTTTCCACCTGACGGATACTCTTTACAACACCACCGTCTGCTTCTTCCACATATGCAAAGCCCTGGTTCAGCTTTCTGACCGGAGACAATCCATTCAGCTTTTCAATCTGAATCGCCAGGCGATGTCTTGCTTCTTTTACCCGGTCTCTCATCAGCGTTCGAAGTTCCTCTTCCAGTTCTATCAGTCTTTGCTGTTGATCCTGCAGTTTGTGACGTGGATGCAGATAAGAAAGCCTCACATCCAATTCTTTCAGTCGTAACCGGTTTATACGAATCGTTCCTGTCATGCTCCGATTCATTCTCAATCTGCATTCATCCAGATATCCCTGTAACTGTCTGTAATCCCAGACTGCAAGTTCTGCCGCCGCCGAAGGTGTCGGTGCACGCAGATCTGCCACATAATCTGCAATTGTCACATCTGTCTCATGGCCCACTGCCGATATCACAGGAACCTGACAGTCAAAAATTGCCCTTGCCACGCACTCATCGTTAAATGCCCACAGATCTTCGATCGAGCCTCCTCCTCTTCCGACAATGATCACGTCTACATTTTTTGTCTCCAGCATACGGATTCCACGCACGATTGATTCTTTCGCTCCCTCTCCCTGTACCTGTGCCGGATACAGAAGTAACTGTACATACGGATTACGTCTTGCAGATATATTCATGATATCCCGGACTGCCGCTCCTGTCGGTGCAGTCACTACGCCGATCCGCTTCGCATATCTCGGAATTGCTTTCTTATATTCCGGTGCAAACATTCCCATCTCTTCCAGTTCCTGCTTCAGCATCTGGTATTTCTCATAAAGTGTGCCTTCTCCGTCCAGACGGATCTCCTGCGCATAGAGCTGATAAGAGCCTGTTCTTTCGTAGACATTCACCGAACCAAGTACAATGATCTGCTGTCCTTCTCTCATATGAAAAGAGAGCCCGCCTCGCTGCCCCGCAAACATGACACAGGCAATCGTTCCGGACTCATCCTTTAATGAGAAATATATATGTCCCGATGTGTGATACTTACAGTTAGAGACTTCTCCTTTTACATAGATACGGTTCAGCATAAAGTCCTGGGTGAACATATTCTTTATATAAGAATTCACCTGTTTTACTGTATATACATTTCGAGCCATTCTCTACCTCTGATTAATCTGCAAGTTTTGCCAGTACTCCATTTACAAATGATGCACCGTCTTCACTGCTGTATTTCTTTGCAAGATTGACAGCTTCGTTGATCGCAACACCTGTCGGAACGTCCTCGTCCCACTTCATCTCGTAGACTGCAAGTCTTAAGATTGTAAGATCTACCTTATTCATACGGCCAGTCTTCCATCCTGTTGTATGTTCATTGATCAATGTGTCGATCTCATCAATCTTCTCTATAATCTTCTGTGCTTTCTGGCTGATATACTGCATATCTTTTTCCGTGGCACCTTCAATCTGCTCCAAATACAGTTCTGTCTGCGTTCCCTGTTCTGACTCTTCATTAAAATCAGCACCAAATATTAACTTAAAGATATGTTCTCTCTGCTCTGTTCTCTTCACTTATGCTTCCTCCGGTATCTCGACTCCGGCAACACGAATATTCACATCTGCCACCTCAAGTCCTGTCATGTTCTCAATTGCAGTTTTTACTTTTTCCTGCACTTTAGAAGTAATCTCTTTTATGCTGTATCCATAATTAAGATTTAATGCCAGGGATACAGTTACAATGCCATCCAGTACATCTACCTTTACACCTTTGGATAAAGACTTCATTCCAAGTTTGCTGATCAGTTCTCTTGTTGCATTACCTGCCATAGAAGCAACACCTTCTACTTCCATTGCTGCAAGACCTGCAATAATAGCTACAACTTCATCTGCAATCTTTACTTCTCCAAGATTTTCATCTGTTTTTATTGTATACGTATTCTTTTCTTCTTTACTCATCTTTTCAGAAACCTCCCGTCTGGTTTTTCACTGTCTTTTATTATAACAAACTTACATACATTTGAAAACCCCCAGTCAGCCTGGGAGTTTTATTTCTGTTTATATTTTTATGATCTGCCAAATTCCGTAAGTTTTAATCCATCATTTCTATCTATCGTCATACGGATACTCCATTCATTCACGAACAGCAGTAATGGACGGCCTTTCAGATCTTTAACTTTCTTCATATCTGAAGTTCCTGTCAGCTTATCCAGATCAATCTCTTCATTTTCAATCCAGCGGATGTACTCGTACGGAAGATTTTCCAGACGGATCTCTACATTATATTCGTTCTCCAGACGGTATTTCAACACATCAAACTGAAGTACGCCGACAACACCGACGACGATTTCTTCCATACCAGTATTGTATTCCTGGAAAATCTGGATCGCACCTTCCTGTGCGATCTGGTTGATTCCTTTGATAAACTGCTTTCTCTTCATCGTATCAACCTGACGTACACGTGCAAAATGCTCCGGTGCAAATGTCGGGATTCCTTCGTATGTGAATTTGTCCTGTGCTGTCGTCAATGTATCTCCGATTGAGAAGATCCCCGGATCAAATACACCGATAATATCTCCGCCATAAGCTTTACTGATCATCTTACGCTCACTTGCCATCATCTGCTGCGGCTGGGAAAGACGTACTTTCTTGCCACCCTGCATATGATATACATCCATACCGGCTTCGAATTCTCCGGAGCAGATACGCATGAATGCAATTCTGTCTCGGTGAGCCTTGTTCATATTGGCCTGAATCTTGAATACAAAAGCTGAGAAATCTCCCTCTTCCATCGGATCGATCGGACCTCTGTCAGATATTCTCGGAAGCGGTGAGGTCGTCATCTGAAGAAAATGCTGAAGGAATGTCTCTACACCAAAGTTCGTAAGAGCGGAACCGAAGAAGACCGGCGAAAGTTCTCCTTTGCTTACCAGTTCCTGATCAAATTCTGCTCCGGCACCGTCCTGAAGTTCAATCTCCTCTTCCAGCTGTAATTTCTGGTCATCTGTAATAAGCCAGGAAATCTCCGGATCATTGATATCGACCTTCTTTACCTCTCCCTGAGTTGTTCCTTTTTTCGTATCGGAAAAGATCTCAACTTTTTTAGATGCTCTGTCATATACTCCCTTGAATTCTTTACCAGAACCGATTGGCCAGTTGATCGGACATGTGGCGATTCCAAGTTCATTTTCAATATCATCAAGAAGTTCAAATGTATCCATTGCTTCACGGTCCATCTTGTTAATGAATGTGAAGATCGGGATATGGCGCATCGTACATACTTTGAACAGCTTTCTTGTCTGTGCCTCGACACCCTTGGATGCGTCAATGACCATCACTGCGGAATCTGCTGCCATCAATGTACGGTACGTATCTTCCGAGAAGTCCTGATGTCCCGGTGTATCCAGAATATTGATACAGTATCCGTCATAATTAAACTGCAGTACAGAAGAAGTAACCGAAATACCTCTTTCTTTTTCAATCTCCATCCAGTCAGAAACCGCATGCTTTGCAGTTGCCTTTCCCTTTACGCTTCCCGCCTGATTGATGGCACCTCCGTAGAGAAGGAACTTCTCTGTCAGTGTCGTCTTACCTGCATCGGGATGTGAGATAATTGCAAATGTTCTTCTTTTCTTTATCTGATTCTTTACTTCATTCGTAATCTGTGACATATATTATACACTCCTAATTTATAGTATATCCGTTTATAGGCACTATTAGTCAGTATAACATATGTCTATAAAATGCTCAAATACATTTTTCCTGTATTTCCAAGGTTTTCCTGTGTTTTTAGATAATTACTTCGAATCTGCATTCACTGGATTGATCACAATATTCTGCGCTGCCACGCCCGTCTTTCTTGTCACAATGTCCTCGATCTGCGCCCGGTTCGCATCACTTAATTCCGAAGCACCTACGATCACATCTGCCTGATCATCCGTAATACTTACCACAGAATCGTTAAATCCTTTTGCCGCGAGCAGTGATTCTGCTGCCGCTTCTTTTTCTGCGATTTCTGTCATCTGTACCATCTGGTTCACTGCATTTTCTTTCTCTGCATCACTAAGATTCTTATTGTCGATAATGCTCTGTAATGTCTCTTTATTCTTGGAGCGTACCTGTTCCCTGCTCACCTTCGCCTGTGCTGCCACAGAACTTACCGTTCCGTTGGCGAGGACTGCTTCCCCAGGCGTCCCGTCTACACTGCCGTCATCTGTACTGCTGGCATTACCGTCTGTGCTGCCAGTATCTCCATCCTGACTTTTAATATCCCCAGATGATACAGATGTATCTTCATCAGAAATATCTAATAATTCCTTATTTGCAAGTTCCGAATTTGTTTCCTGTGTTTTCGTCTTACCTGGGAATAATTTGCCAGAGTAATTCATATACCCTGCTGCCGCGATCATTACTGCCAGCGTTGCAATCACAATCTGATTCTTTTTTGCGATCTTTTTCACTATCTTGCCCTCCTGCTCTTTCATACTGCTCTTAATTTGTCTGCTTTTTCATTATTCTAATCTTATGCGGTTCAATATCAAATAATGCCTGGACCGCACTGCTGATATTTTCTTTTACTACTGCATTTTCCCCACCGTCTGCGATCACTACCACACCTTCGATCTTGGGACTTAGTTCCTTACTCACATACGGGGATCCACTTCCTTGACTGTTGCTTTCACTGTCCGTCCTATACACCGTATTTTCTTTTTTGGATGTCTTTGACGACTGTCTGGTCCCTCCCTGGCTGTCTTCTTCCGTCACTGTTTCCTGATCCGATTCCGTATCCTTATCCAGTACCTTTTCCGCCGAAGATTTCAGCGTGATCATCACCTTTACTTCTCCGGCTCCTTCAATCTGCGATAAGGTTCGGTTCAGGCGGTCTTCCAGATAAGCTGTATACGTTTCCTCATCCGTTCCGGCAGATGTCCCGTTTACTGATTTTCCTGTATTATCGTTCGATGCGGACGACATATTTTCCTTTTTCTTTCCTGCGGGGACTGCAATCACCATCAGAAGAATTCCTGTAAGGAGCAGGATCAGAAGCTGATCTTTTCTTAGATTTTTTAATGAGAATTTTTTCCAGTTTCCAAGTTTATTTGAAAATAAATCACTCAGATTCTTTGCCGATTTCAATCTGCTCCACCTCGATTCTCCTGTTCTGGCTTACATTTTCATCTGAACTCCTGTCTGTGTTCGAATCTTGTATCTGATCCTCTGTATTCTGGCTGCCCGTACCCGAATTTTCTATGTTTTGATTCTCTACGTTCTGTCCATCTATATCGAGAATATCTTCCTGAACTTTTTGACTTTTTTCTTCCAGTTCACTGGTCCGAATCTTATATGCACTATTATGATAAATCTCTTCAAATGCGGCTCTCTTATCAAACAATTCCAGTACCGGTACAACCAGCATTGCCGCCAGAATCAGTCCCAGGACAAAGCGGACATATTTTTGGAATCCATGATCCGGTATCATCTGCAGGATCACGCTTCCAAGCACGGCAAAAAATGATAATTTCAAGATCCAGTTATAGATCATCTCCATCTGTTCCGCTCCTTCCCGGTCATGCATTTGTTACCGCCGCCACGATTGCGATCGTCAGCAGAAATAACACTCCCACGGTAAATACAATCTGCAGCAGTATCTGACATCCTTCTCCCACTGCTTCTACACATCCTGTGACACGTTCATCCGACACCGGCTGGATCACGGCAGCCGCAAGCTTATAAAGCAGAGCCGTTCCCGCAGTCTGAACCAGCGGTATCACACACAGGGCAATGCAGATTACTGCTCCTGTCATTCCAATTCCATTCTTTACCAGCACTGCCGTTCCAAGCGCTACTTCCGTCATTCCGCCCAGAAGATTTCCTACTCCCGGAATTGCCTCTGCCCCTTTCAGCACAGTACTTCTCTTCACCGTATCGATCGCGGGACTGATCATTCCCTGAATCAGATTCGCACCGATGACACACGCAAGTGCCGTCTTCAGTGTCCAGCGGATGATCAGTTCCAGGAATTCCGATAATTTTCCCAGCATATCTTCCGGTCCCAGAAAGTTCAGAACACGGATAATCATATATACCCGCACCATCGGCAACAGTACATTTCCGATTATGATCTCAACCGCATAGATCAGGAACAGAACAAGATTATAAAATGCCACTCCGGTCACACTTCCCTTCGCCACCGCAACTGCCAGAAAGTAAACCGGATAAAACACTCCCATAAAAGCAGTGATATTACGTATCCCGGATTCCACCCACTGAATAACCACATCGAATGCCGCAACCGTCAGTGCCGCCAATAATATATAAATCATATAGAAACCGACACTTGCCACCTGTCGGTTCTGAAGGGTACCCGCGAACTGATTCATGAATGCTGCGATCATTGCGATCAGCAAAATATGTACCAGATTTTTCTTCCCTGTCTGAAGCAGATAAAGCATCTGTTCTCCGGCAAATTCGGTAAGAAGTTTGACGGAAGATTTCAGATCTCCGGTTAAAGTTTCTGATATTACTTCTTGAAATGCAATCCGTTTTTCAGGAAACAGTGAGCGTAAGGAATCATCGATTTCTCCATATTCAAATTCCGAAAGGATGGTTTCTTTTATTTTCTGTTGTTCCTGTTCTGCATCTTCCGCAGTATTTTCACTGTCTTCAGATAATTCATCTGCATAACAATATATAAGTCCTACATTTCTCGTCGATAAAAACAACAGAAAAAAAGCCAAAATACAGCAAATAAAAACACCTGCCAGTTTTTTACATTTCTTTTCACATTGCAGATTACAGCTCTCATTATCTTCCACATTCAATTTCTTATATTTCATATCGTATCTCATACCAGAAATCCCCGTATCGTCTGCAAAAGCGCACTTAAAACCGGAAGACTCAAGACCAGAATCGTAATCTTTGCGAACACTTCAATCTGTAATGCGATCGTCTGATACCCCGCATCTTTACAGATTGCCGACGAAAATTCAGCTGCATATGTAACTCCCAGAATTTTCCACAATGTTTTAAAATAATCACTGTTAAGCCCTACTACATTACTGACCTCATTCAGTACATCTTTGAGCAGACTGATCTTTCCAAGCAGAGATGCAAAGATCAGCATGCCAAGAGCGATACTGATATAGATGCCATATTCCGATTTCCCGCTTTTGAACTGAAGTGCCAGCAGAACTCCTGCCACCCCCAGTATCCCAATCTGCAGCATGCTCATGCGTTCCACCTCCCATGCCTGTACAGAATACATTTTTTACAACATATAGCCCCTTTCCTTTATAATGAAAATAAATTCTGGATGGATTCAAACAGATCATAAATATACGGCACGATCCAGAACAGTACCAGCAAAAGTCCTGCAAGACTGGTTAGAAAAGCCTGTTCTTCCCTCCCACTGTGCTTCAACACCTGACACAGTATCGATACCAGAATCCCGACCGCTGCAATTTTAAATATCAGATTTATCGTCATACATACTCTCCCTTTTCTTACAGGAGGATGATTGCCAGAAATACACCTCCGGTCACTCCGATACATTGATACAGACGGATTTTCTCCTTCTGTTCCGTTCTCATGTCCTCCATTTTCTGCTCCATTTGTTCCAGATACAGATCCAGTGTCCTTACCTGCATCTCGATATCGATTGTTCCCAATTCACCTCCCAGACGAATCAGGCTCTCCAGCATATCCTGTGGGATTCCGATTACCGGCAGATGTGTTCTCGTCTCTTCTTCCCATATTCCCGCCAGACTTGTACCCTGTCTGTTTTCCAGCCGCTCATACAAAGATAACAGCCACATCTTATACGGCTCCTGAGCTTCACTCCCTACACTCAGGAATGCTTCTGGAAGCACCCGTCTGGAATAACGGATCTCACTTCTGATCCGGAAAATTAATTTTCTCAGGTAACGCATCTGCCTGTAACATTCTTCAATTTTCGCCGCCTGCAGCATCCCCCAGCCGCTGCCCGCAAGAATCACCATGACTGCTCCGATTGCCTTTATCATTTCGCCATTTCCATTGCTTCTTTGTAAAGAAGACTGCCCCTGTTATCAAAGATCCCTTCAATCTGTCCTACGTGTGCATTATTTCCAAGTAAAATGTACCGTTCAAATCTTCCCTCTCCGATCATCCGGTTGAACAACGGTTTCTTTCTTAATTCTTCCATAGACTCAGCATGTACTGTTGCCAGCATCTTACACCCACAGTGCATCGCATATTCAATGGCATGTACATCTTCCGGTGTCCCGATCTCGTCCACTGCGATCACCTGCGGTCCCATTGAACGGATCAGCATGATCATTCCCTCCGCTTTCGGGCAGCCGTCCAGAATATCCGTCCGGATTCCCAGATGATTCTGTGCCACGCCCATATAGCAGCCGCCGATCTCCGAACGTTCATCCACCACTCCTACTGCAAGCCCCGGAATCCAGGAATTTCCTTCCGATATCTGACGGATCAAATCTCTTAACATCGTGGTCTTTCCACATCCCGGCGGTGATACGATTAATGTATGACACAACACCCGGTTGCATACAATATAAGGAAAGACCGCATCGGCGCATCCGATCATCTCATGCGCCACACGGATATTCACCGAAGAAATGTATTTCAGGTTCTTTACCTTTCCATTTTCCATAATAGCCTGTCCCGATAATCCCACTCTGTGTCCTCCTTCGATTGTAATAAATCCCTGCCGCATCTCCTGTTCACATGCGTAAAGAGAATAATTACTGATGTATTCCAGCATTTCGCGGATATTATCTTTTGTCACCAGGTATGGCCGTCTGGCTTTCGCTCCGGGGATAACTTCCGTGTCATGATACAGGAAGATCAATGGTTTTCCTTCCCGAAGACGAATCTCCTGCAAGTATTCAAATTCCAGCTTTTCCTTTTGTATAATACTTCTGACATCCCATGGCAGGACTTTTAAGATTGTATCTTCTTTCATGTTCATCACCTCTTTACACCCATGTATATGTGGATGGATAGAGATTATGACTGGTATTTTTCTGGGGACGCAAAAAGGTGATATGAAATTTTGTGTTTTGTTTCATATCACCTTTACTCCTATATCCATTTTATACTTCTTATAATCACAAGATTATCCATACTTTAGTAACAAAAACGCCCCAGGCTTCCACTACCGGAACCCTGGGGCATTCACATTACATCTTATATTAAATTTATAATCTTATTCCGCTACATCCTTCATAGAAAATGAGATTCTTCCCATCTTGTCCTTGCCAAGGCATACAACCTTAACAACGTCGCCAAGTGTCAGAACGTCTTCTACGCGGTTTACTCTTTCTTTGGAAAGCTTAGAAATGTGTACCATTCCTTCTTTTCCAGGTGCAAATTCAAGGAATGCGCCGAAGTCTTTGATGCTGACAACTTTTCCTTCCAGAACCTGTCCTGCTTCGAAATCTGTTACGATGATGTGGATCAGCTTCTGCGCTTCTTTCATGCTCTTAGCATCTGTTCCGCAGATAGATACGGCACCGTCGTCTGTGATGTCGATCTTCACGCCTGTCTGCTCGATGATCGCGTTGATTGTCTTTCCACGCTGTCCGACTACATCGCCGATCTTCTGTGGATCGATCTGCATCTGAACGATCTTTGGAGCGAATTCTCCAACCTGTGCTCTTGGAGCATCGATTGCTTTATTCATAACCTCATCAATGATGTAAAGTCTTGCTTTTCTTGTCTTAGCGATAGCTTCTTCAATAATTGGTCTTGTCAGTCCATGGATCTTGATATCCATCTGGATCGCTGTGATACCTTTGTGTGTACCGGCTACCTTGAAGTCCATATCTCCGAAGAAGTCTTCGAGTCCCTGAATATCTGTAAGTACAAGATAATCATCATCTGTATCACCTGTAACCAGTCCACATGAGATTCCGGCTACTGCAGCCTTGATCGGTACACCTGCTGACATCAGTGACATAGAAGATGCACATACACTTGCCTGAGAAGTAGAACCATTTGATTCAAATGTCTCAGATACAGTGCGGATCGCATATGGGAATTCTGCTTCGCTTGGAAGTACCGGAAGCAGTGCACGCTCTGCCAGTGCTCCATGTCCGATCTCACGACGTCCCGGTCCTCTGGATGGCTTTGTCTCACCTACAGAGTATGATGGGAAGTTGTAGTGGTGCATATATCTCTTTGTTGTCTCTGCTTCATCCAGACCATCCAGTTTCTGAGCTTCAGAAAGTGGTGCCAATGTACAGATGTTGCAGATCTGTGTCTGTCCACGAGTGAACATTGCAGAACCATGTACTCTAGGAATCAAATCAACTTCTGCTGCAAGTGGTCTGATCTGGTCGATCTCTCTTCCGTCCGGACGTTTGTGGTCTTTTAAGATCATCTTACGTACCGTCTTCTTCTGGTACTGGTATACAGCCTCAGGAAGAACTGCAAGCCACTCTTCATTTTCAGCAAATGCTTCTTCTAACTTTTCTGTTACGACACGGATATTTTCTTCTCTTGTCTGTTTATCATCAGAGAATACTGCTACTTCCATCTCTTCCGGAGTAACGATCTCTTTGATTGCTGCAAAGAGTTCTTCCGGAACTGCACAGCTTTCATATTCGTGTTTTTGTTTTCCACACTCTGCTACAATTGTATCGATAAATGCGATTACTTTCTGGTTTAATTCATGTGCCGCAAAGATTGCATCGATCATCTGCTGCTCTGGAACTTCGTTTGCTCCGGCTTCGATCATAATGACTTTCTCTCTTGTAGAAGCAACCGTTAAAGCCATATCAGATACTGCTCTCTGAGCTGCTGTAGGGTTGAATACGAATTCTCCGTCTACCAGACCTACCTGTGTAGTAGAGATCGGTCCGTCAAACGGGATATCGGAAATTGTTGTTGCGATTGCTGCACCAAGCATAGCTGTAAGCTCCGGAGCACAGTCCTGATCTACAGATAATACAAGGTTCTCCAGTGTTACATCGTTACGGTAATCCTTTGGAAACAGTGGTCTCATCGGACGGTCGATTACACGGCATGTAAGGATAGCATTTTCAGATGCTTTTCCTTCTCTCTTATTGAATCCTCCAGGAATCTTTCCTACTGCATACATTCTTTCGTTGTATTCCACGCTCAGTGGGAAGAAATCGATTCCGTCTCTTGGCTTCTCTGAAGCAGTTGCTGTACAAAGTACAGTTGTGTCACCGTAATGCATTAATACAGCACCATTTGCCTGTTTTGCAACTCTGCCTACGTCAACTTTTAAAGGTCTTCCGGCGAGTTCCATTTCAAATGTTTTATACATAAATGTTTTCTCCTTTATTTTTCTTTTGTGGTTCAAGATTACCCCGAAACTACTGAAAAACACATTTTTCACTATGCAAATGCCATATAAAGCAGCATTTCTGTATCAAATATACTTTTCAGTGGTCTCGGTGAAGCTTTCCCAATCCACAATCTTAGTTATTATAACATACCCTTACATAAAAAGCTACACCAAAAACACTTGCTACTGCAGAAACTGCCACTTCGAAAAGCATCCCCCAAAAATTGCCAGCAAAAAACCTTACAGATGATAACTTTTTACCGATATCAGGCAACGAAAAGGGACATTCTTCCGAATGTCCCCATAAAAAGCATGAATTATTTTCTTAATCCAAGTTTCTCGATCAGTGCACGATATCTTTCGATGTCTGTCTTCTTCAGGTATGCAAGAAGTCCTCTTCTCTGTCCTACCATCTTAAGAAGTCCTCTTCTTGAGTGGTGATCCTTTGGATTAGCTTTAAAGTGATCAGTAAGATCATTGATTCTTGCTGTCAGGATAGCGATCTGTACTTCCGGTGATCCTGTATCTCCTGCTGTTCTACCATACTGTGCTACGATCTGTTCTTTCTGCTCTTTAGAAATCATGTTTGTTTCCTCCTATATACTCTTAATTAAAACGCCTGATATTAAGTAACGGTTGGAGTTTCCAGTTACCGAACACCGGCTTCAACGTTGCTTAGTATATCATATGAAATTCCTCGTGTAAAGAGAAATTTATACAATTCCGAAATATTCCATTCCTTTTGCAATATCCTTATCGATCTGTCTTTTCAGTGCATCGATCCCGTCAAATTTCTGCTCCGGTCTCCGGAATTTTTTAAGATTAATCCGTACTTTTTCCCCGTATGCATTTCCGGAATATCCGAAAAGAAATGCCTCGATCAACAGCTTCTTTTCTTCTGTCACGGTCGGTTTGATACCGACATTGGCAATTCCCGGATAAGTCTTTCCTTCGATATCTATCTTACAGAAATAGACTCCGTGCGCCGGCACGATCTTTCCTTCCGGCCATGCTACATTCAGCGTCGGGAATCCAAGCGTACGGCCAAGCTGTCTGCCATGTTCAACCGTTCCTTCTATTTCAAACGGATAACCAAGCAGAGTTTCTGCCAGCCCTACATCGCCCTCTTTTACTACTTCTTTTACATAAGTACTGCTGATAATCCGGTCGTGATAACGTTCTTTTTCTATAACGATCAGTTCATAATCATACTGGTCTGCATATTCCGCCAGCATATGCACATCCCCGCGTTTCTCACATCCGAATGTAAAATCTGTCCCTACCACGATATATTTCGCACGAAACAGATCATGGATGATCTCCTGTATAAAATCTTCCGCACTCTTCTGACGAAAAGATTCGGTAAACGGGCATTCGATCAGGTAATCGACCTCATCTTTTACCCTTTCCTGCCGTTCCTCTCCGACCATCAGAAGTTCCGGGGCAATCCCTTTTTCCTTCCATAACGGTCTCATGTCAAACGAACATACGATACTGTTTATATTCTCCTGTTTTCCTAATTCACGGACCTTTGTCACAAGCATCTGATGGCCTCTGTGTAATCCATCGAACTTTCCAAAAGTCACTGCTGCCCTTCCGTTTCCGTTATATTCCGCAAGCTCTCTGATATACTGCATAGTCTTTTCTTCCTCGTTTACTCGTTAAAAAACATCTTGACGATGTGGTATTTTTTTTCTTTCCACTGGTAAATGGCGATGAATTTACCTGATTCATCATACAGACGGACCTGAGTTTCTTCGTCTTGTCCGCATGCCTCTTTTAACATTTTAAGGTCCAGAGGATTCCCATTCTTAGCAAATGCCTTCCAATCATCTTTCACCGTGATCTTCGGATAAGACGGAAACATCGCATCGATCGGTACCAGAAGCTCTGCAAGCTTTCCTTCCTGCTTCAAGGTTTCGATTTCATCCAGCGTTTTCGCATCTTCAATCCGGAACGTTGACACCCTTGTACGGATCAGTGATTCCATGCAGCCTCCGCATCCGAGTTTCTCACCTATATCATGACAAAGCGTACGGATGTAGGTCCCTTTCGAACACGATACTTCCATACGGACTTTCGGAAGATCAATCTCAAGAATCTGAATATCCAGGATCTTAACCGGACGTGCTTTTCTCTCTATGACCTTTCCTTCTCTGGCAAGCTCATATAATTTCTTTCCATTTACCTTAAGAGCCGAATACATTGGGGGAATCTGTTCATAATCTCCGATAAATCCTTCAATAGCTTCTCTGACTTTTTCTTCGGTCAGTGCCTCTGTTGACTTTTCTTCCAGAACTTCACCTGTAATATCCTGTGTATCCGTTGTCTTGCCAAGAAGCAACACTGCTTCATATGTCTTGTTCTTGTCAGTCAAAAGATCACAAAGCTTGGTTGCTTTTCCAAGACACACCGGAAGGACACCTGTCGCATCCGGATCAAGTGTCCCTGTATGTCCGATCTTCTTTTGTCCGACGATCCCGCGAAGTTTCGCCACCACATCATGGGATGTAAATCCCTTTTCTTTATACACATTGATAATTCCGTGTATCATAGTTTACTGCTCCTGTGTCTTTTCCAGTTTTTCCATCTGTGCCTCAATCTGTTTGGACAAATTATTCAGCACATCAAACGGTGTTCCCGCCATTGTAAATCCGGATGCCTTCTTATGACCGCCGCCGCCAAAATACTGTGCGATCTTGCTGACATCGATTTTCTCTTTGGAACGGAGGCTTACTTTGAATTCATTCTGTTTCAACTCATACATGAATACAGCAACCTCTACTCCTTCTGTCACGCGAAGCTGGCTTACAATTCCTTCCAGATCTTTTGGTCCCACACCGTAAAAATCCATCACATCTCTCCGAATATAGGACGCGATACCTGTTCCATTTAAAAACAGGATACTTTCCATCAGTGCACGGCCCATCACAAGATTCTGCGCATAAGATTTCGCATAGAATGTATCTTCTATGATCTTTGGTCCATCAATGCCTTTTTCCAGAAGATTTGCGGCCACCCGGAATGTCTCCGGTCCGGCGCAGGAATACTGGAATACGCCTGTATCATGCACAATTCCAAGGTACAGTGCTTCCGCCACATTTTGGGAAATCTTCTCTTCATCCAGAAGTCCGTATACCAGTTCTGATGTCGAACTTGCTTCCGGAACGATATGATTTACATCTGCAAAGCCGATGTTACTGATATGGTGATCCACACAGAACGTATGCTTTGCTTTATTAAATAACGTTTTAGAATACTCCAGTCTGTCTGTATCCCCGCAGTCCAGGGAAATGAAGAGATCATATACTTTCTCTTCATCATCCACAGACTCCAGGATTGTCTCTGTCCCTTTTAAAAAATGAAACGATTCCGGGATATCTTTCAGATAAATATCCACGGTTTTATCACTGTAGTTTTCACGGATATACTGTCCGAGTCCCACACAGGAACCCACACAGTCTCCATCCGGACGCACATGTCCGCCGATCGCGATCGTGGACACGTTCTCCAATACTTTATTCAGCATCTTCCTCAACACCTTCCGTTTTCAGGTCTTTGGTTACTTCATCAATCTTCTTTGACATATTCACACCATACTCAATGGACTGATCCAGTACAAACTTGATCTCAGGTGTATTACGCAGATTCAGTGTTCTGGCCAGTTCACGACGGATATAGCCTTCTGCACTCTGCAGCCCCTTAATTGTCTGCTCCTGCTCATAAGCATCTCCAAGTACACTGATATATGCCTTACACGTCTTAAGATCCGGTGCAACTTCTGCAGCCACGACCGAAGTCCACGGTGCAACACGCGGGTCTTTTAATCCCCCGCGGATGATGTTCGATAACTCATGCTGCACTTCTGTATTTACTCTTGTATTCTTAATGCTTCTTTTTCTCATTTATATCAACTCCTAGCGTGGAATCTCTACCATCTTGAATGCCTCTACGAGGTCTCCTTCTTTGATGTCATTGAAGTTTGCAAATACGAATCCACATTCGTAACCTGCTTTTACTTCTTTTACATCATCTTTGAATCTCTTCAGAGATGCCAGAGGTCCTTCAAATATTACAATACCGTCACGTGTCAGGCGGACAGAGCAGTCTCTTTCAAATACACCATCCAGAACATAAGATCCTGCAATTGTTCCGACTCCGGAAGCCTTGAATGTCTGACGTACTTCTGCGTGTCCGAGTACCTTCTCCTCAAATACAGGATCCAGCATACCCTTCATAGCTGCTTCTACATCTTCGATTGCATTGTAGATGACACGGTACAGACGGATATCTACACCTTCACGGTCTGCTGTTTCTTTTGCTGTTGCATCCGGACGAACGTTGAATCCGATGATGATCGCATTTGATGCAGAAGCCAGACTTACGTCAGATTCATTGATTGCACCAACGCCGCCGTGAATGATCTTAACGACTACTTCATCATTAGACAGCTTCAGTAAGCTCTGTTTGATTGCTTCTACAGATCCCTGTACATCTGCCTTTACTACGATACCAAGTTCTTTTAAGTTGCCTTCCTGAATCTGTGTAAACAGGTCATCCAGAGAAAGTTTAGATTTTGTCTCTTCCAGAAGTTTTACCTTGCTCTGTGAAATGAACGTCTCTGCAAAGTTTCTTGCTTCTTTTTCATTTCCACATCCGACGATAACTTCTCCGGCATTCGGTACATCGTTAAGTCCAAGGATCTCTACCGGTGTAGACGGACCTGCTTCTTTGACTCTTCTTCCCTTGTCATCCATCATGGCTCTTACTTTACCAAATGCAGAACCTGCTGCGATTGGATCTCCGACACGGAGTGTTCCCTTCTGAACCAGGATATTTGCAACGGAACCTCTTCCCTTATCCAGTTTTGCTTCCAGTACAAGACCTCTTGCACGGCGGTTTGGATTGGCTTTTAATTCCATTACTTCTGCTGTTAAAGCGATCATTTCCATCAGATCTTCCAGACCTTCTCCTGTCTTGGCAGATACCGGAACGAAGATTGTGCTTCCACCCCAGTCTTCCGGAATCAGTTCGTATTCTGTCAGTTCCTGTTTTACACGGTCAATGTTGGCACTTGGTTTATCCATCTTGTTGACAGCTACGATGATCTCTACACCTGCAGCTTTTGCATGGTTAATCGCTTCTACTGTCTGCGGCATAACACCATCGTCTGCTGCTACTACGAGAACTGCGATATCTGTAGAGCTTGCTCCACGCATACGCATTGCTGTGAACGCCTCATGTCCCGGAGTATCCAGGAATGTGATCTTCTCTCCGTTGATCTCTACAACATAAGCACCGATGTGCTGTGTGATACCGCCGGCCTCACGGTCGATGACATTTGTATGACGGATTGCATCCAGAAGGGAAGTTTTACCGTGGTCAACGTGACCCATAACGCAGACTACAGGCGGACGTTTCTTCATCTTCTTTTCGTCCTCTTCTTCTTCTTTTAGAAGTTCTTCGATCACGTCTACAACTTCTTCTTTCTCGCAGAGAACGTCGAATTCCAGCGCGATCTCTTCTGCTGTCTCATAATCGATCTCCTGGTTCACCGTAGCAACTTTTCCCTGCATAAAGAGCTTTTTGATAATTACAGACGGAACAATCTTCATCTTATCAGCCAGTTCTTTGATTGTCAGAACCTCTGGGATTGTGATCTGTTTGATCTCTTCCTCTACCTTCTGCTCTTTCTGCTGTGGTTTCTGAAGCTGCTGTTTTGGCTCGTTTTTCTTCTTGCCCTTTGGCATTCTTTCTTCATCATCACGACGATAATCTTTCTTCTTGTGATCGTCTTTTCCCTTGGCATTCTTTCTCTGTGGTTTCTGTCCTTCGATTGCAGGAGCCGGAATGCTTGGGTTGTTCTTTCTGTCATTTCTTCTGTTGTCGTTTCTGTCTCCGAATTTACGTCCCTGTCTGTCATCGCCACGGTTATTGTCTCGTCTGTTATCACGGTCTCCCTGGTTTCTGTCGGAACGTCCGTTCTGCGGGCGGTCTCCTCTCTGGAATCTCTGTCCGCCTCGTCCTTCCTGGCGGTCACCGTTACGTCCGTCTCTTCCGCCACGTCTTTCACCACCACGGTTATTTCTGTTATCGGATCTGTCGTTTCTTTCAGATCTTTCATTTCTTTCAGATCTCTCCGGTCTTTCACTTCTTTCCGGACGTCTGTTCTGTGTTCTTTCTGCTGCCGGCTTCTCTGTCCTCTTTGGAGCCTGTGCTTCTTCTGCAGACGCATTCTGTGCTGCGGAACGGTCAGAACGTCTTGCCGGACGGCCGTTATTTACCTGCATCGGTTTTCCCTGTCCGGAATTCTGACGATTTCCTCCGGATCTTCTTCCTTTGTTACCACCGTTCTGTGCATTCTGCGGACGTATTACATGCACGATATTCTTTTTCTTTGGTGTTTCTGATTTTTGTGTATTTTCGTTTGTATTTGTTTCTATATCTTTATTATTTGACATATAATCTGCCTCCTCTATGCAATTGTCTGATTCTCTGTGTCTATATGCTTCCGGATTCCTTTTGCAAATCCCTCATCCAGGATAACCAAAGATGCACGGAACTCTTTTCCCATTGCATGCCCCAATGTATCTTTATCTTTGTAAAAATAGATCGGGACCTGATAAAAGTCACACATGTTCTGAAATTTCTTCTTGGTATTATCGGATGCATCGTCTGCAACGATCACAAGATATGCCCTTCCGGATTTTACTTCTTTCTCCGTACAGAACTCCCCGCTTGCAACCTTGCCGGCTTTCGTGGCAAGACCGATCATAGATAATGCTTTATTCTGACTCAAGTACTTCCATCTCCTTTTCCAGTGCTTCATACACTTCTTTCGGGATAGCCTGCTTAAAGGATCTCTCCAGGCCCTTATTCTTCACTGCTTTTGCAAGGCAGTCACCATTCGGGCAGAGATAAGCACCGCGTCCGTTCTTTCTTCCTGTTGCATCCAGTAGAAATTCTCCCTCCGATGTGCGGATGACACGAATCATCTCTTTTTTACTCTTCATTTCCTGACATCCTACGCATTTACGCATAGGAACTTTTTTATTTGCTCCCACGAATTATCACCTATTCCTCTGTATCCTCTACTTCATCGAATGTGATTTCTGCGTCGTCATCATCATATTCAGCATCTGCTGTGTTCTCTACATCGAATTCTTCTGCATCGTCATCGTACTCTTCTTCGTATACGCCTTCGCTTAATTCCATGTAGTTCTCCGGAAGTTCACCGGATTCGATTGCCTGTGTCTCATTCTTGATGTCGATCTTATATCCTGTCAGTCTTGCTGCCAGTCTTGCATTCTGACCTTCTTTACCGATAGCCAGTGATAACTGATAATCCGGAACGATAACGCTTGCTGTCTTTTCATCCGGATCAGCCATTACAGAAATAACCTTTGCAGGGCTTAATGCATTCTCAATCAGGATTGCCGGATTGTCACTCCAGTTGATGATATCGATCTTCTCGCCGCGCAGTTCATTGACGATCGCATTGACTCTGGCTCCGTTCATACCAACGCATGCACCGACCGGATCTACATCAGGATCGTTAGACCATACAGCGATCTTTGTTCTGCTTCCTGCTTCTCTTGCGATACTCTTGATCTCTACGATACCGTCCTTTACTTCTGTAACTTCTGATTCAAACAGACGTTTTACAAGTTCCGGATGTGTACGGGATACCAGGATCTTAGGTCCCTTTGTCGTATTCTTTACTTCTACGACATATAATTTGATACGTTCTGTCGGTTTGAAGACCTCACCTTTTACCTGCTCATTCTCTGTCAGCATAGCATCTGCTTTACCAAGGTTGATGCTGACATTCTTTCCAACATAACGCTGTACGATACCTGTCACGATATCTTTTTCTTTTTCAAAATACTGATCGTAGACAACCTTACGCTCTTCTTCACGGATTTTCTGTAAGATCAGGTTCTTTGCATTCTGTGTTGCAATACGTCCGAATGATTTGGACTCGATCGGAATATGCACGATATCGCCAAGCTCGAACTTGCTGTCGATCTCTTTTGCATCTTCCAGACTGATCTGCTCCAGTTTGTCTTCCACTTCTTCTACAACCGTTTTCTCAGCGTATAACTGATACTCACATGTCTCCTTGTTCATGATCAGTTTGATGTTGTCTGTCTTACCGAAATGGTTCTTACAGGCATTCATCAGTGAATTTTCAATGGCGTCTAACAGTGTCTCTTTACTGATATCTTTCTCTTTCTCCAGTATATTTAACGCTTCTAATAATTCTGTATTCATGGTCTGTTCCTCCTTACTTATCCATGCCGTTTAAAAATCAAATGCTAATCGGATCAGTGCGATCTCGCTTTTTTCAAATGTTTTCTCAGTCTCATCTTCCATCTCGATCGTAACCGTTGTCTCATCGTAATCCTTTAAGATTCCGGTGAATTCCTTCTTTCTGTCGATCATACGGTAGGTTCTGATCTCAACTTCTTCTCCAAGGCTTCTCTTGAAGTCCTTTTCCTTCTTCAGTGGTCTGCCAAGTCCCGGTGAGCTGACTTCCAGAATATACGAATCTTCGATATAATCTTTCTCGTCCAGAATATCGGAAAGTCTGCGGCTTACAACCTCACAGTCATTCACTCCGATTCCACCCGGTTTATCAATATATGCACGAAGGTACCAGTTACTTCCTTCTTTTACATATTCGACATCCACCAGTTCAAATCCATACTCTTCCACGATTGGAAGCAGAATCTCTTCTGTTTTCTGTTCATACATTTCTCTTTTTGACAATCTAAAATCCTCCTTATGCAGACCTTACTTATCTATGTTTCTATATCAGTCGGCACTCTCTTATCTGCGCATAGTTTGATATGCAACAAAGAAGAGTGAACAATATGTCCACTCTTCTGCCGATTGATTTATGTAACTGAATTAACTATAGCACTGTTCTTTTGTAAAATCAAGGGATTTTGCGTATTTTTTACACTTTTCCGTGTTTGAACGCCATCATCATCTCGTTTGTCAGGCTTAAGTCTTCTGCCTCTACCGGCATCTTATCCCGTTCAAACCACTCCGCCATGGCAAGTTCATCGGTATCCAGTGTGATACCGTCCTCCCCGTCCAGTTCACAGAAGAATCCCATCAGCAGCGTATCGGTAAATGACCACGGCTGGCTCTTATAATACCGCAGGTTCTTCACCTTCAGTCCGACCTCTTCCATGACCTCACGCCTTACCGTCTCTTCAATGGATTCGCCTGTTTCATTAAATCCTGCAAGCAGTGCATACTTTTTGTATTCTCTTCCCGCATACTTTGACATCAGAATCTTATCCCCATGTGTGACAGCTATGATCACCGCCGGACAGATCTTCGGGAATTCCATCATACCGCAGTCCGGGCAGCGCATCATACGCTCTTTGTCGTCATGCACCATCGGCTGTCCGCAGTGACCGCAGAACTTCCGCGACTGATACCAGCGGTAAAGCTGCCATCCCGTCACTGCCGCAAACTGTCTGTATTTCGGTCTTGCCTCGCGGAAATACTGATTGTCCTTCAGTTCGAATCCTGGGAAATTCTCCGGATCAATTCCTTCTGCCAGATAATATCCCTGTCCGTCAATTGAAAAGAGATACGTATACTCTTCATATACATCCGGATTGTAAACTGCCGCCTCTTTAAATGTAAGGAACGAGATCTCCTGATCCTCAATCTTCACCAGGATCTTTCTACCTTCATAATATAAGATCACACTGTCTTCCTTTGGCGGCTCCGGTACATATTCATTTCTATATACATGTGGTTCTATGTTCTGTATCATATCGTTTACCCTCTGTATTTGGTTCCTGTTCCGTCTCGTTTTGCAAGTTTCAGGCGGTTCAGGGTAACTTCTTTTTCATGGTATGAAATCTTACACTCGGTTCCTTCTTCAAACAGATACACATCTGTCAGTGCATCGTCTTTCTTCAGACGGATGCCGCGCACTCCGATCGCACCTTTCTTCTTCTCCGTCACTTCTGCTGCCGGGAAGCGTAAGAAGAATCCGTCCGTTGTCTGCAGTACGATATGCTGGTTCTCCGTCACAACCTGGATCTTCACGACCTCATCTTCCGGCTGAAGCTTAGTTGCTGTAATGGTACGCTTTGTTGCCTGGAATTCCGTTCCTTCAACCTTCTTGATCATCCCCTGCTTTGTGGCAAATAAAAGCTTCGCATACCGCATCTGTTCGGAGTCGCAGATGTACACGATCTCTTCCTGCGTGCTGTCATAATTACTGATATTGTCGATCGGCTGTCCCTTGTCACGGAATTTTCCATATGGGATATCCATCACTTTCACCTGATGCATCTTTCCATCTTTTGTGAAAATGCAGATCTTGCCGGTATTCATGCAGTGTAGGATGTATTTATTCTCATTATCTGCCGCTTCTTTATTACGCTCATAAGTACTTACATCTACCGTCTTCGCATATCCGAAACGGTCCATTAAGAACACAACTTCCTGTTCTTCGACTTTCTTCTCTTCAAATACAGCTTCTTCTGCATTCTCTACAACCGTACGTCTCTTTCTTGCGAATTCCTTCTTGATACGGTCCAGATCTTCCATGATAACTGCTGCCATCGAATCGTAATTATTCAGGATATCTTCATATTTTTCAATCTTAGCCAGCGTCTCTTCATGTTCTTTCTGAAGTGCTTCGATTTCCAGACCGATCAGCTTGTACAGACGCATCTCCAGGATCGCTGTTGCCTGACGCTCTGTAAATCTTAACATTCCCGCCATCTTTTTGGAAATGGAGGACTTGAACTTAATGTTCTCTGTCTCCCCGTTCATCAGGCATGCCTTTGCGTCTTTTACATTCTGGCTTCCTCTTAAGATCTCGATGATCAGATCGATCACGTCACAGGCTTTGATCAGACCTTCCTGAATCTCTTTTTTATCCTGCTCTTTCTTAAGTAATGTCTTATATTTTCTCGTCGCCATATCGAACTGGAAGTCTACATGTGCCTCGATGATACGCTTCAGGCCCATGGTCTCCGGTCTTCCGTCCGCAACTGCCAGCATATTAACTCCAAAGGTATCTTCCAGTCGGGTCTTCTTATAGAGCATATTGGTCAGATTCTCTACGTCCGCACCTTTCTTCAGGTCAATGACGATACGGATTCCTTCTTTGGACGACTGATTGGAAATATCCACGATGTCTGTTGTCTTCTTGGTCTCTACCAGATTGCAGACATCATTTAAGAATTTCCCGATTCCCGCACCGATCATGGTATAAGGAATCTCTGTGATGACCAGACGTTTCTTTCCGCCCTTCATATCTTCTACTTCAACTTTTCCACGGATCTTGATCTTTCCGGTTCCTGTCTCGTAGATCTCCGGCAGGTCGTCTTTGTTGACCACGATTCCACCTGTCGGGAAATCCGGCCCTTTGATATATTTCATCAGCTGTCTGGTCGTGATCTCCTCATTTTTCATATAAGCTTTGACACCGTCTACAACCTCTCCCAGATTGTGTGTCGGGATACTGGTTGCCATACCGACCGCGATACCTTCCGCACCGTTCACCAGAAGGTTCGGAATACGCACCGGAAGTACGACCGGTTCCTTCTCCGTCTCGTCAAAGTTCGGCATGAAGTCTACAATATCCTTGTCCAGATCAGCCAGATACGCTTCCTGTGTGATCTTCGCAAGTCTCGCCTCAGTATAACGCATTGCGGCTGCACCGTCTCCTTCGATCGAACCGAAGTTACCGTGTCCGTCTACAAGGATCATTCCTTTTTTAAATTCCTGTGCCATGACCACCAGTGCGTCATAGATGGAACTGTCTCCGTGCGGGTGATATTTACCCATGGTATCTCCGACGATACGCGCACATTTACGGTACGGTTTGTCATACCGGATCCCCAATTCGTGCATATCGTAAAGTGTACGTCTCTGTACTGGTTTCAGTCCGTCTCTTACATCCGGCAGGGCTCTGGCAATGATTACGCTCATTGCATAATCGATATATGATTTTTTCATCACGTCCGAATATTCGGTTCTGATGATCTGTGAATCCTGCATTGTATTTCTCCTATCCTATATATCTCTATATATCAAGTTCCGCTTCTGTCGCATTTTCATAAATAAATGAACGTCTTGGCGGTACTTCTGATCCCATCAGCATCTCGGTTACGCTGGATGCCATTCTTGCGTCTTCAATCTCTACCAGTTTCAGAAGTCTGGTTTCCGGGTTGAGGGTTGTCTCCCACAACTGTTCTGCATCCATCTCTCCCAGACCTTTGTATCTCTGTAAGGTAAATGGACCGTCATGCGTCTTTCTGTATTTTTCCAGTGCTTTATCATCATATAGATATTCTTCCTCGCCTTTCTTCGGCATCGCCTTATAAAGAGGCGGCATCGCAATATAGACATGTCCTTCGAAAATCAGTTCCGGCATAAAGCGGTAGAACAACGTCAAAAGCAGTGTCGAGATATGGGCACCGTCCACGTCGGCATCGGCCATGATGATGATCTTGTCATACCGCAGCTTGCTGATATCAAAGTCATTTCCATATCCTTCGGAAAATCCGCAGCCAAATGCATTGATCATCGTCTTGATCTCTGCATTCGCCAGCACTTTATCGATACTTGCTTTTTCCACGTTCAGGATCTTACCACGGATTGGAAGGATTGCCTGGAACATACGGTCTCTGGCTGTCTTCGCAGACCCCCCGGCAGAGTCTCCCTCTACGATGAAGATCTCACATTTTGATGCATCACGGCTTTCGCAGTTCGCAAGCTTTCCGTTACTGTCAAAAGAATATTTCTGCTTGGTCAGAAGATTCGTCTTCGCACGCTCTTCCGTCTTACGGATCTTTGCCGCCTTCTCCGCACATCCAATGACTTTCTTAAGCGTCTCCAGATTACGGTCAAAGAAACGGATGATCTCATCGTTCGTGACCTTACTGCAGGCCTTTGCCGCGTCCGGATTGTCAAGCTTGGTCTTCGTCTGACCTTCAAATCTCGGATCCGGGTGCTTGATCGATACGATTGCCGTCATACCGTTACGGATATCGGCTCCGGTAAAGTTTGCATCCTTTTCTTTCAGAATGCCAAGTTCTCTTGCATACTGGTTGATCGCCGTTGTAAATGTCGTCTTGAATCCGGTCAGATGCGTTCCTCCTTCTGCATTGTAGATATTGTTACAGAAGCCAAGTACATTTTCATGGAACTCGTTGACGTACTGGAAGGCCACTTCTACTTCGATGCCTTCTGCTTCCCCTTTGAAATACACCGGATCATGTACGACTTCTTTTTTATGATTCAGTTCACGGATGAATCCAAGGATTCCGTCCGGCTCATGATAAATGATCTGTTCCGGTTCTGCTCCCCTTTTATCTTCAAATACGATCTTCAGATCCGGATTCAGATAAGCAGTCTCATGAAGACGGCTCTTTACCTCTTCTGCTTTGAACTTTGTCTTTTCAAATATCGTATCATCCGGAAGAAAATTCACCTTCGTTCCGGTCTTTCTTGTCTTTCCGATCGTCGGCAGTAATCCGTCTTCCAATTCGATCACCGGTTTTCCCTGTTCATACCGGTCATGGTGGATATATCCGTCCCTGCTGATCTGCACATCCATATAGGTAGACAGCGCATTTACAACAGAAGAACCGACACCATGCAAACCTCCGCTGGTCTTGTATGCCGAATCGTCGAATTTTCCGCCCGCATGAAGTGTCGTGTATACCACACGAGCTGCCGATACTCCTGTTGCATGAAGGTCTACCGGTACACCACGTCCGTTATCTGCGATCGTTGCCGAACCGTCTTTTTCCAGTGTCACATGAATCTCGCTGCAATATCCGGCAAGATGCTCATCCACCGCATTATCCACGATCTCATAGATCAGATGGTTCAGACCTTTGGTTGAAACACTTCCTATATACATTCCGGGTCTTTTTCTTACCGCTTCCAGTCCCTCCAGGATCGCGATACTTCCCGCATCATATGTATTCTTTTTCGCCATTCTTTCTATATCCTTTCTCCGTTTCCATCTGTATGACAGACATTGAAAAACATCACATCTGATACCTTCCACAAGTATCATACAGATTTTTCCATACTTTGGATATCTTATCATAAAAATATTTTCGAATCAAGACAACACCTGATGCAGAAGCTCTGCAAGAAGTTCCATAGCATTTCGCATCTCTTCTACTGTATTCGTCTGCGCTCCTGCCTCGACCAGAAGTGTCTTCGGTTTGAAATGCATGTTATAGCGGTATGCCCGAAGGAAAATGTGTCTGGCAAATCCCGGATAATATTTGGCTGCTGCAATCTCCATCTGAAGGGAAAATGCCAGATTGTCTTCCAGATATGGATTCGGAAGATAACTGATATTTCCATTTGCCCGCGTTCTGCTGAGTCCGTTGAAGAACATGATCTGCGCCGTCTGTCTGCCATCCACCTCTGTCACAAGATGTGTTCCTTCCGCCACACCGTCCCGGTGGAGGTCGATCACCACTTCTATACTTGGATTATCTTTTAATATCTTCTGCACATCCGGTTCCGCAAGCTGATATGCTTTGCTGCGGTCCAGTTTGCCATTTACCAGATCATAAACACCTGTGTGATGATACGTCTCGATTCCATACTTTTGATTCAAAAGATCTGTCAGATACGTTCCCATACCTACAATCGATGTATTCGCATCCCCCGGAACAGAATCTTTAAACTGCTCCTGGGAATGTGTATGATAGATCAGCACCTTCGGTCCGGCTGCCTCTTCATTAGAATTGGAATTCAGCTTCATATTCTTTCCAAGCAGCCGGTCTGCATTGATCAGATTTGCATCCGCCATCGTACTGCTGTCCACTGTGTAAAAATGGCTCATCAGATATTCGTAATCTCTTAATTTATCCATGGATATGTCTACTTTAGCCTCCGGTATCTTCACCATCTCCTGCTGCGTGACACTTTGCCCCTGCGTAATGAGCTTTCCATTTTCATCCACGGCATTTTCATCATTCGCCTGCTTTTCTAATATCATGGCATAGGTCTGGGAATCTTCGGCGATAGTATCCTCTTTTTCCGCTGACAGATAGGTTCCAATCGGGAACAATTTCATCACTGTCTGTGTCACGTCCTCTGCAGGACCTCCGACATGGTCTTTTTCCGATGTATAAGTCAGTGTCGTCATTATATTTCCGACAGCACAATCTGCAATGACCTCTTTTTCTTTTTCCAGGAATGATATTTTCAGTTCTCGTACTGTTCCATTTTCTTTTATTACATGACCTCTTATGAAACAGGTCAGAAGTATTCCAGCACTGCCCCAGGCTGCACACTTCATATATTTTTCCAACATTCTCTGCCTGTCTTTCTTTTTCACATTTTTAACACCTCTGCCGTTTACTGATTTTTACGATATCTTAGTTCTTACTATATTATGGCAATATTGTAAATGTTATGACTGCATTATTTTTTCTTTCCCCGCAAAAAGCATATTCATTGCTTCTGAAATTGTATAACTGATTCGTCTTACTGTATCATCAATATCTTTTGGTGTCACAAACATACCATTCAGATGCGGAGCAATCAATTCCTTTACCAGTTCATATTTCTCTGCGGAATTATATCCCTGCAATACCACTCCCACCCCTTTTAATGTTTCTGATGTTTCCAGTGCCATAATAAAGTTCTCCATTGTATCATTCACAATGGTTGCCGCATCCACAACTGTCGGCACTCCGATTGCAATGACCGGAATTCCCATCGTATCTTTTGTAATCTCACTTCGGTGATTTCCAACCCCTGCTCCCGGATAAATTCCCGCATCAGAAATCTGTATTGTCCGGTTCAGTCTTTTGGTACTTCTTGCTGCCAGTGCATCAATTACCATAATCAGATCAGGGGTTGTCTCATTTACTATTCCCCGTATAATTTCTGCAGACTCCATCCCGGTCTGTGCCATCACTCCCGGAACGATCGCACTTACAATCCTGCTTCCGCCTTTTCCCACTGCATACCTTCCATATTCCTGCACAATATGTCTGGTAACATTCAACTGATCCACCACATACGGTCCCAGTGCATCCGGTGTCACTTCACGATTGCCAAGGCCTACAACAAGTACCGAATATCCTTTTTCCTGATTTTCTTCCGTATCTTTCATATATTTTTCCAAAAAACCTGCCAATGTCTCCGATATTTCCCTGTGATACCCTTCATCTGCAGCTGCCATATTCGGCGCTTCCAGTGTCAGATATGTTCCCACAGGTTTTCCCATCGCCTTCGCCCCATTTTCCGTTTCAATCCTGACCGTTGTGATCTTAATCTCCTTTTCTTCATCATACTCCTCTTCCAGAACGACACCTGATACCTCCACATGATCCGATTCAAACCGTTCTTTCTGTTCCATCGCAAGATCCGTCCGTATCTTATACTTCTCCACCATCATTTTTATCCATCCTTTCTCAAATTAATGCTAGTTTTTCCAATATTTTCAGAAATATGTATTGACAGATTCCAATTCATGCCCTAAAATAAATTCGTATGTTTCGTTAGATCGTCCGTGTCCGGCTCTAACGAACTGGAAATCGAATTAAAAAAATCGAAATACATTGATATCGGAGGTGGACAAATTGGCTAATATCAAATCTGCAAAGAAAAGAATTTTAGTAAACGAAACAAAAGCTGCTAGAAACAAAGCAATCAAGTCTAAAGTAAAAACTTGCGTAAAGAAAGTTGAAACAGCTGTAGCTAACAAAGATGCCGCTGCTGCTGCAGACGCATTAAAAGTTGCAATCGTTGAAATCAACAAAGCTGGAAGCAAGGGTGTTTACCACAAAAACACATGCTCTAGAAAGATTTCCCGTCTGACAAAAGCTGTTAACGGAATTGCTTAATAATAGAGATTAAACTCGAGTTGCAAAATTTTTAGAACCCGGATCATCCCGTCAATGATCTGGGTTTTTTTCTATTTAATCAATCATCGCGGCCTCTCAGTCCACGAGAAAGACTTGGTATTCTGTTTGTTGCTGGATGTCACGATGCAGAAGTTCTAAGGCAGTCCGCCTTCCCTAAGGGCAAAAGCCACTCCGCTCAAACTCACCCCTACGGGGCTCAAACAGTTCGCTCCGGGTAACCAGCTTAGTGAATTAACTAGAAAAAGGATACAGCAACCGCCGTACCCTTTTCGTATGTATTCTTATTCTAACAAGTCTGATGATTAGTTGTTGATCAGTTTGTCTTCTCCATTCCAGCTGTAGAGCTTTCTGATCTCTGCTCCGACTTTCTCTGATGGATGTTCTGAAGCAAGTTTTCTCATAGCTTTGAAGTGTACCTGACGTCCTGCTGGAGACATGTCTAATAAGAAGTCTTTTGCAAATGTTCCGTCCTGGATGTCTGTCAGAATCTGTTTCATAGCTTTCTTTGTCTCAGCTGTAACGATCTTAGGTCCTGTTACATAGTCACCATATTCAGCTGTGTTAGAGATAGAGTATCTCATTCCAGCGAATCCTGACTGATAGATCAGGTCTACGATCAGTTTCATCTCATGGATACACTCGAAGTAAGCGTTTCTTGGATCATATCCAGCTTCGCAAAGTGTCTCGAAACCAGCCTGCATAAGTGCACATACACCACCGCAAAGTACTGCCTGCTCACCGAAGAGGTCTGTCTCTGTCTCTGTTCTGAATGTTGTCTCAAGAAGACCAGCTCTTGCTCCACCGATTGCAAGACCATATGCAAGTGCACGATCCCATGCTTTTCCTGTAGCATCCTGCTCTACAGCGATAAGGCAAGGTGTTCCTTTTCCAGCCTGATACTCACTTCTTACTGTGTGTCCCGGTGCCTTAGGAGCGATCATTGTTACATCCACATTCTTTGGTGGGTTGATGCATCCAAAGTGAATGTTGAAACCATGAGCGAACATTAACATGTTACCTTCTTCAAGGTTTGGTTCGATATCTTTCTTGTACATATCTGCCTGTAACTCATCGTTGATCAGGATCATGATGATGTCAGCCTGTTTTGCTGCTTCAGCTGCTGTGAATACTTTGAATCCCTGAGCTTCAGCTTTTGCCCATGATTTACTTCCTTCATAAAGACCAACGATAACATCGCATCCAGACTCTTTTAAGTTCAGAGCATGTGCATGTCCCTGGCTACCATAACCGATGATAGCGATCTTCTGTCCCTCTAATACTGATAAATTACAATCTTCCTGATAAAAAATTCTTGCTGCCATTATAGCATACCTCCTAAAAAATAAATGATTTTTTATTTTCTTAAACAAGGGGTCGCCCTTCCACCGGGCTCGTCTCTGTTTAATGTCTGATTAAAATGTGTTACTGTTTGTCCATTATAATATATCAATTATAATGTGTTGATGTTTCCTTCCTGATCAATGACTGTTACATCCTTGATTCCTCTCTGCAATCCGGTAATACCTGTTCTTGCAAGTTCAAGAATCTCGTAACCTTCCAGAAGTTCCAGAAACGCATCTACTTTTGAACCATTTCCTGTCAGTTCCACCATCAGGGAATCCTTCTCTACATCAACAATCTTCGCGCGGAATATATCCGCCACAGATATGATCTCCGTTCTCTCCGTCTTATTCGCCCGAACCTTCACCATGATCAGTTCGCGATATACCGAATCTTCCGGATGAAGTACTTTGATCTCAATGACATCTTCCAGCTTTCTGACCTGCTTTTCGATTTGCGATAAGATCAGCTCATCTCCGCTGGCCACAATGGTAATTCTGGTAAATCTCGGATCTGCCGTAACTCCTGCAGTTATGCTGTCGATACTGTATCCTCGTCTGCTGAACAGTCCGGATACACGGCTTAATACACCGGGATTATTGTCTACCAATAATGAAAATACTCTTTGCATATTGCACCTCTTTTCTATCATTTATAAAAAACAGAGTGCGTTCTGTTTTTTTATAATAACAACTACTTCTTCTTTTGTCAAGTATTGGCACCCATATTTTTACATTTTTCACAAAATGCAGGATTACCGTATCATTTTAGGATGATCCCGGCAATGTCTTCCGGCGTCCCGGCAACGTATACTGCGCCTGCTTTTTCCAGTTCTTCACGGTTGCCGAATCCATATAATACCCCCATACAGTCAAGCCCTTCCTGCTTCGCCCCAAGCACATCATGTTCACGGTCACCGATCATCAGTATCCTCTTCTTATCCTGCATCCGGCAGGTATCGATCAGATATCCGATCACCTCTGCCTTACTGCCTCTGCCTCCGTCCAGTTCCATACCTGCCACATATTCAAAATATTGATCCAGATCAAAATGTTCCATGATCCTTCTCGCATATACTTCCGGTTTGGACGTCGCAACAAAAAGTCTTTTTCCTGCTGCCTTCAATGCCTTTAATGATTTTTCAAATCCGGGATACACCGAACACTCAAAAATCCCCGTATCCTGATAATATTCCCTGTAATACTCCACCGCCTTCCAGCTTTTCTCATCGTCAAATCCATAGAATCTGGCGAACGAATCGGTAAGCGGCGGACCGATGAATTTATATAATTTTTCCCGCTCGGTCTCTTCAATTCCGAATTTCTCCAGCGCATACATCACCGAATTCGTAATTCCCGGTGAAGAATCGATGATCGTGCCATCCAGATCAAAGAAACAGATATCATACATTTTATCAAGCTTTTCTTTTTCCATATTCTCTACCTGCCTGCTTCAAAAAATACCGGAGCTGTCCTTCTGCGTTTTTTCCGCATTCGTCACACCCCCGGTATTATTATAACCGTTCCCTCTATACTTTTGCAAACTGTATCATCCAGAGAAGCAGAAGATGCACCGGATAAAATCCGTAGAAAAACCATTTTTCCCAGCCGTGTGCTGTTTTATCTGCTTTATTATACATACACTGTATAACCACTCCCGATGCTGCCGGCCCGATACAGGCACATGCAGAATGTATGAGCGCACTCTCCAGCCCGCAGTCCGCCCTGTATGACAACACATTCAACAGAAAGAAGAGTCCCACTGCTTTTCCATATGCCAGTGATACTTTTTTCCTGTCCCCATATGCATTTGCAAACAGCATCGTAAATACCGGTGCCAGAAGTGCCCAGTCCGTCCAGAGCGAACAGATTACCAGCACGCACAGCCATAGCATTTTCTCCCCTTTATGTTTTACATGATCTGCAACCCACACCACTCCCAAACATAGAAGAAGGCTGAACATCATGTTCAGGTTCGTCTGTTTCAATGCCAGCATGAAGGGGATCTGTGAAAGGATCCCAAATACAAGCAGCCGCAGTGCATAGTTCTTTACAGATCTTGTGTAATGATATCCTTCCACAAGGAAATAGCACATAGTAATGGCTGTAAAATACCCGATATCAACCATAACTTCCTGCCCTGTACTGCCTTCTTTTAAAAATATATAGGCAAAATGATTACAGAACATAGCTGCCATTGCCAGATATTTTATTGCATTTCTACTCATACTTCCCTCTCCATTTTCATTCTTCGATATTTCTGATAAATCCGACATAGGTCGCTCCAAAATAAACTACATATACGCCAAAGAACAGGGCGAATGAAATTGCAAAATACTGTAACACCGGTGTACTGACTCCTGTATAGAAGTTAAATCCGGCACCCATATACACCGCTATGATCCCGCTGATCACTGCCGAAAGGATTGCCGGACACAGATAATACCCGGACAGCTGACGGAATACGGTCTGTTGGATCTCGCGTCTTCCAAGGCCGATTTTCGAAAGCACCTGGTAGCGGAATCTATATTTTGCCGAATCACTCAGCTGCTGTACCGACAACACCGTCAATGCAATACACAAAAATACCAGCCCTATATACATACATGGGAATGTGATACAACTCATCATATATCTGACCTCAGCCGATGCATTTTCCCGCACAAGATTCACCGCAGCATATGTGACAATGGTATCCGTACCATAACATACATTATCATCGTCTTCTTCCATGTATGTATGACCGGCATAATCATGTTTATCTGACAGATCATCCAGCTTATTCTGCAGGTTATCCGGCACTTTTTTCTTCACACTCACCGCAAGTTCCGAATAGTACGGTGTCATCTGCTGTATCCGTTCATCCGGCACAACGATGATATAATCACCGCCGTTATGTCCGTCCTGCGAAAATGATTCGGTGCAGATCTTCCTGCAGGTCAGTGTCTCTCCACGGTCCTGAAGCTTCACGTCATCCGTAAAATCTCCGGTTTCCTTATACACTCTTTGCTTCATCTGAAGGATATATTCATTTTTTCCAAGCGTTTCCGTGGAATATCCCAGCATTTTTCTCAGATGATTGTAATCACTCAGCCCCATATATGTATCATATCTGCAATATGCATCATCATCGGAACCTTTACGTATCTTTTTCTCATCCGGTGTTCCGTCTTCTCTGCGGTACTCATCTCCAAAATACCGCAGATGCGTATACAGCCATGTATTCATTGCGTTCGTATGATTTTCATAAATACGGTACACGCACGAATCCTTTACACCTGCTTCTTCTCCGACAATATCCAATTCCTTTGCAAAATCATATTCCGGATTCTGACTGTTCACCTGTACATCAAATGGAAATTTCATCTCTAAAACCTGATTCTGCCAGTCCGTAAACATTAATGCAACCGAGCACCCCAGAAATGCGACCATAAAAAGTACCGTAAGTGTTCCCATGGTAAACCGCATCGTTTTCAATTTAGATGCAAACTGACGCAGCAGGAACAGATTCTGCCCCCGGTAGACCGCATTTCCTTTTTTCTTCACATAGCAGATGATCCATGCGGAAAGCCCTGTATAAAACACATACATTGTAATAAACAGACCCGTCAGAAATACTGCTGCCCCTCCCGGCGACTGTATATTTCCGCTCAGTATCCAGACACCGAACGCAAAAATGAACAGAATGGAAAACGGCAGTAATAACCGCTTTATTTTTTCATTCTTTTCTTTTAATTCCTCATTCTTCTGATTTTCTCTCATCAGATCATGAATGTTCATCTTGCGGAATTTCCGGCTGCACCGGAACAGTGCCAGCAGATAACATCCTGCAAAGCAGCACACAGTCATAAGGAAACAATATCCATTGAATTCCAGATGGGGTCTTAGTTCCACCTGTATGACACTATAAAGGACAACGAGCAGCACCTGCTGAAGCAACATTCCAAGGCCCAGTCCTATCACAAAGGAACACACACCGAGCAGCAGATTTTCTTTCATATAAAGCCCGGACACTTCCTTTTTATTCATTCCGATCAACAGATAGATACCGAATTCACGGCTCCTTTTTTCCAGCATGAACCGTACCATATAATTGATCAGCCATGCAACGATCAGTACAATAAAGAATGTGGCAATACCGATCATCGCTGCCATTATCGCTGCCATTTCATACATTTTCTGAAGATCCTTCGAAAAAATGATACTGTTAAATGCAAACATCAATGATACCACAAATGTCATCGTCAGCACATACACCAGATAATCTCTGGCGGAACGTCTGACATTGCGCAGTGCAAGCTTACCGAACATCTGACAGTTCACCTCCTGTCAGAGATAATACATCCAGGATCTTATTCAGAAATTCCCGCCTTTCTTCCACTCCTCTTACCAGTTCATGGAATATCTTTCCATCTTTCAGGAAAAGAATACGGCTGCAGTAGCTGGCTGAAAACGCATCATGTGTAACCATGAGGATCGTAGAGTGCATATCACGATTCATCTTGCGGAATGTTTCGAGCAGCATCTGTGCCGCTCTGGAATCCAGCGCACCGGTCGGCTCATCTGCGAGGATCAGTTTCGGACGATGAATCATCGCTCTGGCACAGGCACAACGCTGCTTCTGGCCCCCGGATACCTGATAGGGGAATTTATCCCGGATTTCTTCGATATCAAGCAGCTTCAATATGTGATCACATTTCTCTTGAATCTCTCTTTTACTCTTGCTGTGCAGCGTCATTGCCAGCACAATATTCTCTTCTATCGTAAGTGTATCTAACAAGTTGTAATCCTGAAATATAAATCCCAGATTGTCTTTCCGAAATTCCGCCAGTGCCTCATCACTCAACTCTGTAATATCCGTTTCTCCGTAGTATATATGCCCTGCAGTCACACGGTCAATCGTAGACAGCATATTCAAAAGTGTTGTCTTTCCGGAACCCGATGCTCCCATGATTCCCACAAATTCTCCTTTTTGGACGCAAAAGCTTACCCTGTCTACCGCTTTGGTGATGTTCGTATCACTTCCGTAATATTTTTCCACATCACACACCCGGATCTCTCCATCCGGGATTCTGCCTCCTGCCAGGATTCTATCTGTTTTTTTCTCTGTTGTCTTGCCATGCTTTCTTATTCTTCTCATCCATATCATCCTTTCCGGTCTTTTTGTAATACTCTTTTTCATCTCTACTTTACCCGTCCGGACCAGAAAGATGTATCGATGTATCTTTCAGTTATCTTACATTTTTGAAAGATAACTGCTGACCGGAAATGTAAGGATCATCTTCGTGCCTTCACCACGGACAGATTCCGCCTCGATGGCAATTCCAAGCTTTTCACACAGCCGTCTGCACAGATAAAGACCCATCCCCGTAGATTTCTTAACATTTCTTCCATTGGAACCGGTAAAACCTTTTTCAAAGATTCTGGACATCTCTTCTTCCCGTATTCCGGTTCCGTTATCTTCTACGATCAGCCGGACACCATGACCGTACCTTTCCGTGTAAATATGAATATACGGATGGACCTTTGGATTCTCACTTTTATATTTCACACTGTTCAGCATAAGCTGGTTCAGTATAAAAAGGATCCACTTTTTATCGGTATACGCAAGATCAGGGCACTCCACTTCCCCGCGCACTCCGTTACTAATTAGATAATACTTATTTTTTATCAAAATTTCAGAAGCCGCCTTCCCAAGGTCTGTCTCTTCAATCATATAGTCTTTGTATACCTTTTCCATTCTGGCATAATACAGAACCATATCTACGTCATTTTCAATCCGTTGATTCTCAAGACAGATCTGTCTGGTCACTTCGTCTTTATGATTCTCACACGCAAGCTGGATACTGGTAATCGGTGCTTTGATCTCATGCACCCAGCTTTCGATATAATCCCGATAATCATTCTGTTCATCTTCAAGCATACGGATCCGTTCGATCACAGATTTATTCGATCGTCTGATCAACTCCCGGTAGATCCGATCTTCCAGATATGGTGAAGCTGGCAGCAATTCTCCAAGCAGATATCTCTGATCTACATTTTCCAGAATATGTTCTGCCCTGTCAAAATATTTCTTCCTGCGATAATATCCTGTCACAATCCATATCCCAAGGATGATACACCAGAAAATGAGAATCAGTGCAGCTGCGTTTCTGTTATACCCTGTAATATAGAAGAACCCCATCAGTAATATCATACACAGGAGGTGCAGCAGACATATTAGAATCTTATCTTTTATATATTCCGAAAATCTCATATGCGGTACCCCATTCCCCGTTTTGTCTCAATGAAATCCGTCACTCCGATGTCAGCCAGTTTTCCTCTGAGTCTTGTAACATTCACACTTAATGTATTGTCATCTATGAAGACTTCATTGTCCCACAGGTATTCGATCATATCCAGTCTCGGAACAATCTCACCCTTTTTCTGATATAGAAGATGCAAAATCTTCAACTCATTTTTCGTAAGATCTGTCTTTTTTCCTTCATGCTCTATGCAGCCTCCCACAACATTTAGGATTACACCTTTATATTCCATGTTCAACGCATTACCCCTTGATTTCTCTGCATTTTTATCGGTAGTTCTTTTTAGTACTACGCCTATTCTTGCCAGCAGAATCGGTGGATTGAACGGTTTTGTGATATAATCATCTGCCCCTTTCAAGATTCCGGTCAGTTCATCCATGGAATCTGTTCGGCTGGTCAGAAATATGATTGGAATATCTGAATGTTCTTTCAGCTTCGTACAGATGTCAAAGCCGCTTTCCCCCGGAAGATTCCAATCCAGGAGTACCAGATCCGGTGCCGGTATCATGCTGCATATTTGCTCTGCCGTATTTTTAAATTCTTCGATTATCTCTGCTTCATAAAAAGCATTTTCCAGGAGCTGTTTTAATTCCTTTCGGATACCCGGATCATCTTCTACAATAACAATCTTCATGTCGTTCTCCTCATGATGTTCCTTTTATAATTATACTGATAAATACAGAACAGATTGTAGAAAATACGCTTTTACATTTTCCACAATCTGTTCATTATAGCATATAACATACGTTGAATATGTTTGTATTATTTCACAAGAAGTGATGTTCCAGTCATCTCAGCCGGCTGTTCCATACCCATCAGTTCAATCAGTGTAGGAGCAATATCTGCCAGGCATCCGTCTTCTTTCAACTTGTATGCAGGATCTGCGTTTACAAGGATGAATGGTACAGGATTGGTTGTATGTGCTGTAAATGGCTCTTTTGTCTCTTCATCGATCATGTACTCTGCATTACCGTGATCTGCACAGATGAACATCTGTCCGTCAGCTTCTTTTAATGCTTCGTAAGCCTTTCCTACACACTCGTCAACTGCTTCAATGGCTTTTACAGCAGCCTCGATCACACCAGTATGACCTACCATGTCAGGGTTGGCAAAGTTAATTACGATAACATCATACTTATCAGACTTGATTGCTGCAACGAGCTTGTCACATACTTCATATGCACTCATCTCTGGCTTCAAATCATAAGTAGCAACCTTTGGAGATTTTACAAGAATTCTATCTTCTCCTTCATTTGGTTCCTCTACGCCGCCATTGAAGAAGAATGTTACGTGAGCATACTTCTCTGTCTCAGCGATACGTGCCTGTTTCTTGCCGTTCTTGGCAAGGAACTCACCAAATGTATTAGTGATTTCTTCTTTCACAAATGCGACCTGTTTATTTTCGATTGTAGCATCGTATTCTGTAAAGCATACAAATGTTGTCTTGATTCTGTCTCCTCTGTCAAATCCATCAAAGCTGTCGTCACAGAATGTTCTTGTGAGCTCTCTTGCTCTGTCCGGGCGGAAGTTGAAGAATACTACGGAATCATTTCCTTTGATCGTTGCAACCGGTGCGCCGTCCTTTGTTACTACAAATGGTACAACGAACTCATCCGTTACATCTGCATCATAAGAAGCCTGGATTCCCTCTGTAGCAGAAGCAGCTGTCTCGCCTTCGCCTGCTGAAAGTGCCTTGTAGGCCTTTTCTACACGATCCCAGCGGTTATCACGGTCCATTGCATAATAACGTCCGGAAACACTTGCAACCTCTCCTACGCCGATTTCTTTCATCTTAGCTTCTAACTGCTCTACATACTCTTTTCCTGAAGCCGGTGGTGTATCACGACCGTCAAGGAAGCAGTGTACGTATACTTTCTCAAGTCCCTGTCTCTTAGCCAGTTCCAGAAGGCCAAAAATATGTCCGATGTGGCTGTGAACACCACCGTCAGATACCAGCCCCATCAGGTGCAGTGCAGAATCATTCTTCTTGGCATTCTCACATGCAGCCAGAAGTGCTTTATTCTCGAAGAATACACCATCTTCAATTGCCTTTGTGATCTTTGTCAGTTCCTGATAAATGATACGTCCGGCACCCATGTTCATATGACCAACTTCTGAGTTACCCATCTGTCCGTCCGGAAGTCCTACTGCAAGTCCGCTGGCATTTCCTTTTACACATGGATATTCTGACATCAGTTTATCCATAACAGGTGTTTTTGCCATAGCAATTGCATTACCTTCTGTCTTTTCATTCAGTCCATAACCGTCTAAGATCATAAGTACTGTTGGTTTCTTACTCATTTTTAATATCACCTTTCGTCTTAAATATCACTTTTACAGCATAAAACCGCAGGAAGCAGTCAAACGAAAGCCTCCTGCGGCTGATTTTCTAAATCTTATTTGTAGTTTACGATCTTTCCGAAATCAGCTTTCAGAGATGCTCCACCTACAAGTCCGCCGTCGATATCAGCCTGAGCGAATAACTCTGCTGCATTTCCAGCGTTTACAGATCCGCCGTACTGGATACGGATAGCTTCTGCTGTAGCTTCATCATATACTTCAGCGATGCATGCACGAATACCAGCGCAAACTTCTTCAGCCTGCTCTGTAGTAGCTGTCTTACCTGTTCCGATAGCCCAGATTGGCTCGTAAGCGATCACTGCTGTCTTAGCCTGATCAGCTGTTACATTCTGGAATCCAACTTTCACCTGCTGGCGGATGAAGTCCATTGTTACACCCTGTTCTCTCTGCTCCAGAGTCTCTCCACAGCACATGATTGGTGTAATACCATGCTCGAAAGCTTTCAGCATTTTCTTATTTACTGTCTCGTTTGTCTCTGCAAAGTATTCTCTTCTTTCAGAGTGTCCAAGAACAACGTATTTTACTCCTGCATCTGTAAGCATAGCCGGAGAGATTTCTCCTGTATATGCTCCGCTTTCTTCAAAATACATATTCTCAGCACCAACCTGGATATTAGTTCCCTTTACAGCCTCTGCTACAGGGATAATGTCGATTGCAGGTACGCAGAATACTACGTCTACATCTTCATTAGCTACTAATGGTTTTAATTCTTCAACTAAAGCTACTGCTTCACTTGGAGTTTTGTTCATTTTCCAGTTTCCGGCTACGATTTTCTTTCTTGCCATCTTTCCAAATCTCCTTATTCTATTTATCGTTAGCTGCTGCTACACCCGGGAGTTCTTTTCCTTCAAGAAATTCAAGAGAAGCTCCACCACCTGTTGAAATGTGTGTCATCTTATCTCCATATCCCAGCTGGTTAACTGCTGCTGCAGAATCTCCTCCGCCGATGATTGTTACAGCGTCTGTGTCTGCAAGTGCTTTTGCAACCGTTTCTGTTCCTTTTGCAAATTTAGGCATCTCGAAGCATCCCATTGGTCCGTTCCATACAACTGTCTTAGCATCTTTTACTGCATCGCTGAAGATCTTAGCTGTCTCTGGTCCGATGTCGAGTCCTTCCCATCCTTCTGGGATCTCTCCAGCTTTTACTACCTGAGTATTTGCATCATTAGAGAAATCATCTCCGACAACGTTATCTACAGGAAGAAGAAGTTTTACACCTTTGGCTTTTGCTTTTTCGATCATGTCAAGTGCATACTGGCAGTAATCTTCTTCCAGAAGGGATTTTCCGACTGTTCCGCCCTGTGCTTTTGCGAATGTATATGCCATTCCTCCACCGATGATCAGAGTATCTACTTTGTCAAGAAGGTTCTCAATTACAGAAATCTTGCTTGAAACTTTTGCTCCGCCAAGGATTGCTACGAATGGTCTTTCCGGATTGTTGACTGCATTTCCAAGGAAATCAATTTCTTTCTGCATAAGGTATCCAACAACTGCTGTATCTACGTATTTTGTAACTCCTACGTTAGAGCAGTGTGCACGGTGTGCTGTTCCGAATGCATCGTTAACAAATACGTCGCAAAGAGAAGCGAGATCTTTACTGAATGCATCTTCATTCTTTGTCTCTTCTGCTCTGTAACGTGTGTTTTCAAGGAGGATAACATCTCCATCTTTCATCTCAGCTACTGCTGCTTTCGCATTTGGTCCAACAACTTCCGGATCAGCTGCAAATTTTACTTCCTGTCCAAGGAGTTCTGAAAGGCGAACTGCTACAGGAGCAAGAGATAATTCTGGAACCGGCTGTCCCTTTGGCTTTCCAAGATGAGAGCAAAGGATAACCTTTCCGCCATCAGCGATTAATTTTTTGATTGTAGGAAGTGCTGCAACAAGACGATTCTCGTCTGTAATCTTTCCATCGATAAGTGGAACGTTGAAGTCACATCTTACAAGTACTTTTTTCCCTTTTACGTTAATGTCATCTACAGATTTTTTATTAAGCATAGTACTGCCTCCTGGTTATATATTTTATAACTGCAAAAAGGGTCCGGTCCAATAAGACCGGACCCTTTGTGAGTCTTAATTCATGCTCTAAATTATGCTAATTCAGAGAAGTATTTGATTGTTCTTACCATCTGGCTTGTGTATGAGTTCTCATTGTCATACCAAGAAACAACCTGAACTTCTGTAGTTCCGTTTTCCAGTGGAAGTACCATTGTCTGAGTAGCATCGAATAATGAACCATATCTCATTCCAACGATATCGCTAGATACGATTTCATCTGTGTTGTATCCGAAGGACTCTGTAGAAGCTGCTTTCATAGCTGCGTTGATTTCATCAACTGTTACATGTCCTTTTACAACTGCTGTAAGGATTGTTGTAGATCCTGTAGGTGTTGGTACACGCTGAGCAGATCCGATTAACTTTCCGTTCAGTTCTGGGATAACAAGTCCGATTGCTTTTGCAGCACCTGTGCTGTTAGGTACGATGTTAACTGCAGCTGCACGAGATCTTCTGAGGTCACCTTTTCTCTGTGGTCCGTCAAGAGTCATCTGATCTCCTGTGTAAGCGTGAATTGTGCACATGATACCAGACTCGATTGGTGCAAGATCGTTAAGAGCTTTTGCCATTGGAGCCAGGCAGTTTGTTGTACAAGAAGCTGCAGAAATTACTGTATCTTCTGGTTTCAGTGTTTCGTGGTTTACGTTATATACGATAGTTGGCAGGTCGTTTCCAGCTGGTGCGGAAATAACAACTTTTCTTGCTCCTGCTTTGATATGAGCAGATGCTTTTTCTTTAGATGTATAGAATCCTGTACACTCCAGAACTACGTCTACACCAATCTCTCCCCAAGGAAGTTCTTCAGCGTTAGCTTTAGCATAGATTTTGATTTCTTTTCCATCAACGATGATAGAATCATCTGTTGCTTTTACAGTATCAGCTAAAGCGTATTTTCCCTGTGAAGAATCATATTTTAACAGGTGTGCAAGCATCTTAGGAGATGTTAAGTCGTTGATTGCTACAACTTCATATCCTTCTGCTCCGAACATCTGTCTGAATGCAAGACGTCCAATACGTCCAAATCCATTAATCGCTACTTTTACTGCCATGATTAATTCCTCCTAAAGTTTGTTTATTAACTACTTATGCAGTCTACATTGTGAAATCTTTCTCAAGCCCTTTAGAAGCTCTATCAAGACCTCTCAACTGCTAATAATTGTACTTTATCTGATACAAAATTTCAAGAGGTTTTCCTATTTTTATATAAGTTGCTTAAAAACAGGCTTTTGTTCAAAAAATTCTGTATAATATTTAAAGCCGCAGGACTTCAAAATTTCTTCTGCCTTTGCAAAATCATACGCAATATGCTCCGGTTTATGTGCATCGGCTCCAATCGTAATGATCTCACCGCCAAGCTCACGATAACGCTTCAATACATCCGGATGTGGATGTGCGAACGGAAGGCCATACTTCAATCCGGCCGAATTCACTTCCAGACCCTTTTCCTTCTCAATCAATAGTTTCAAAATCTCGTCTATAATATCCGCATAATCTGTATACGAATATTCTTTTTCCCTTGATTTTCCATATCTTACAACATAATCCAGATGACCAAGTGTCTGAAAGCAGTCCGAAGTTCTCACATTTTCCAGCGTTGTCTCCATCATCAGACGGTACGCCTCTTTGTCGGTACGGTCTGTAAAAAGCTTTTCTGCCGCAGGATCAGTATATAATATGTTCCCTTCCGCATCTTTCTTATACGGAACATTGTGAACCGATCCAATCACGAAATCAAACGGATATTTCTTCGTCAGTTCTTCATAATAATCTTTCAGATATGTCCTAAGTCCCAGTTCTATTCCAATCCTGATATTCAGTTTTCCTGCATATTCTTCCTGAAGTTTCTGCATTTCCACAAAATAAGCATCCACATCAAAGATACCTTCTTCTCCCCATTCCAGATCATCCTTGTCAAAATGATCCGTAAAGCAAATGGTTTTCAACCCTTTTCTGACTGCCTCATCCGCCATATCGCATGGACAGGCTTCGGAATCCGTTGAAAACCATGTGTGCATATGCATATCCGCCTGTATCATAACTTATTCCTCTTTATTTTGTATTTTATCAATATTCTTTATGTTTCCTACTTATCCGCAATGATCGTTCCGCCGCCAAGTACGTATTCTCCGTCATATAATACGACAGCCTGTCCCGGTGTGATCGCTCTCTGCGGCTCTTCAAATGTACAGAGGATCTCATCTTCTCCCGTCTTTTCAACGGTACACCATGCACCTCTGTGATTATAACGAATCTTCGCCCACACTCTTTTCGGCTCTGTCAGATCTTCTACTGTCATGAAATTCACCTGATCTGCGCGCACATAACGGGACATAGATTCCTCATTTGATCCCACTACAACTTCATTGGTTTCCGGGCGGATCTCCAATACGAACACCGGATGTCCGAGAGACAGTCCCAGACCTTTTCTCTGTCCCACCGTATAATGAATGATTCCTTTATGTTTTCCGACAACCGTTCCATCCGAAAGCACGAAATTGCCCGGCGTAATCTTTGCATCTGAATTTTCTTCGATATAAGACGCATAATCTCCATCTGACACAAAGCAGATATCCTGACTGTCCGGCTTATGTGCAACAAGAAGGCCTATTTCATCTGCCATTGCACGGATCTGATCTTTTGTATATTCTCCAACCGGCATCAGTGTCTTCGAAAGCTGATCCTGTGTAAGGTTATAAAGTGCATATGTCTGATCTTTTGCCGCAGTCGCAGAATTACGGATTGCATATCTTCCATTCGACAGCCTCTCTACCCTGGCATAATGTCCCGTTGCTATATACTCCGCACCAATATCAAGGCTTCGCTTTAACAATGATTCCCATTTCACATATCGGTTACAGGCGATACACGGGTTCGGCGTTCTGCCATGCAGATAATCATCGATAAAATAATCAATGACATTTTCTTTAAATTCTTTTTTAAAATTCATGACATAATACGGAATATCCAGCGCTGCTGCCACTCTTCTGGCATCATCCACTGCACTGAGTCCACAACAGCCGCCATGTTCTTCCATCGCGGCTTCTTCTTCATCCTGCCAGATCTGCATCGTGACTCCTATTACATCATATCCCTGATTTTTTAAAAGCCAGGCTGCCACGGAGGAGTCAACCCCTCCGGACATCCCGACTACAACTTTTTTCTTTTCCATATAAAGTTCTCCGGCTTAATATTCTTCCTCTTCCGCCTCTTCACCTTCGTGAATATCAGACTTCGGTTTCTTGAGTCCTTCAATCTTGATATCATGCTTTTCTGCATAATCCCATAAAGCTGCGTGGATTGCTTCCTCTGCAAGCAGTGAGCAGTGCACTTTTACCGGCGGAAGTCCATCCAGAGCTTCCATAACTGCTTTATTCGTAACTTCCATAGCTTCCTGGATTGTCTTTCCTTTTACCATCTCTGTTGCCATACTGCTTGTTGCAACTGCGGCACCACATCCGAATGTTTTAAATTTTACATCACGGATGATCTGATTGTCGTCGATATCAAGGTAAATTCTCATGATATCTCCACATTTTGCATTTCCTACGGTTCCAACGCCACTGGCATTTTCAATTTCTCCTACATTTCTTGGATGTTCAAAATGATCCATTACTTTTTCTGAATACATATCTAAATTACTCCTTTTGTCTTTTTATCTAAATGTTTTGTCCGAATGTGTTCTGTACACAATCTGAATTATTTCTCGCCCTGTTTTTTCTGTTTTTTAATGAAGTCTTCATACAAAGGAGACATTTCTCTTAAGTGCGCAACGATCTCTTTCAGATTGTCTACAACATAATCGATATCTTCTTTTTCAATTTCTTCGTTCAATGTCAGTCTTAATGATCCGTGAGCGATCTCATGAGGCAGACCGATGGCAAGCAGAACGTGTGATGGGTCTAATGATCCGGATGTGCATGCAGATCCGCTTGATCCACAGATTCCTTTCATGTCAAGTTTGATCAGAAGCGACTCACCTTCTACGAACTGGAAGCTGAAGTTTGCATTATTTGGAAGACGGTCTGTTCTGTGTCCGTTCAGACGACAGTATGGAATTTCATTCAGCACTCTGTCGATCAGATAGTCTCTGACTTCTCTTTCTTTTGCTGTTCTTTCTTCCATGTTGGCTGCTGCACGTTTTGCTGCTGTTCCGATTCCTACGATTCCAGGAACATTCTCTGTACCTGCACGACGCTTTCTCTCCTGTGCTCCACCATGGATAAACGAACGGATCTTTACGCCCGTACGGATGTACATGATTCCGATTCCCTTTGGTCCGTTGAACTTGTGTCCGCTGGCGCTTAACATATCAATGTGGCATTCGTCTACATTGATTGGAAGCTGTCCGAAAGCCTGTACTGCATCGGTATGGAACAGAATGCCATGTTCATGAGCGATCTCACCGATTTCCTTGATTGGCTGGATGGTACCGATCTCGTTATTTGCAAACATAACAGAGATCAGGATAGTTGTCGGACGGATCGCTGCCTTTAAGTCATCCAGTTTTACTTTTCCGTCTTCATCTACATCAAGGTATGTTACCTCAAATCCTCTTTTTTCAAGATACTCTGCTGTATGAAGAATCGCATGATGCTCGATCTTTGTTGTAATGATATGGTTACCTTTGTTCGCATAAGCCTCGGCTGTACATTTTAAAGCCCAGTTATCAGATTCAGATCCACCGCCTGTAAAATAGATCTCATTTGATTTTGCACCGATCATTTCAGCGATTACATCTCTCTGCTGGTTGATCACTTCTTTGTTTGCAGCGGCAAAGCTGTAAACACTGGATGGATTTCCGAATTTTTCTGTAAAATACGGAAGCATTGCTTCTACAACTTCCGGTGCTGTCTTTGTTGTTGCTGCATTATCAAGATATAATAATTTACTCATTTTATCTCCTCCATTTTCTTTGTATATTCTGTAATGTTTTTGTTTATCAGAATTTTTGTCTGCCGATTACTGGCTGCACTTTGGATTTTCACATTCTCCGTCCGGATTAATGCTTTTACTCTCCTGTATCAGCTCATCCAGCATGATCTGATTCACCGTATCATTAATACTGTCATTAATCTTCTGCCATACATACTTTGTCACACATCCGTCCGATGCCATGCAGCCTTCTCCTGTTGTAGTATCAAATGCCGCACATTTGACCGGCTCCAGACTTCCCTCCAGTGCTCTTAAGATATCTCCGACAGAGATTTCCGACGGTTTTTTCGCCAGTACATATCCGCCAGAGGCTCCACGAATACTTTTCACCAGCCCTGCCTTTTTCAGAAGTGCAACAAGCTGTTCCAGATAGCGTTCTGAAATTTCCTGTCTTGCGGCCACGCTTCCGATCGACACCGGTTCTTTCTCACTGTATCTGGCAAGATCTATCATAGCACGCAGTCCATATCTACCCTTCGTGGAAAGTTTCATCTTATCACCTCTTTTTAATCCCCAGTATTTTACTAGGATTTTTACTCCTGTAGAATATCACTGCTTTTTAGTTCTGTCAAGCACTATTCTTGAATAACTTATAAAGATACAATTCTCATATATAAAGGAGCCGATTATGTCCGGAAAGCGCGCTCTCATCCGCGGAACAGCTATTTTGACCATTACAAGTTTTGTCACCCGTTTTATGGGATTTTTCTATCGCATTTTTTTGGGTCATACCTTTGGCGAAGAAAATGTAGGCCTTTATCAACTTGTATTTCCTGTATATGCCCTTGGCATCTCTTTTTCCTGTGCCGGAACCGAACTTGCTCTTTCCCGCTGCGTTGCACAGGAAAATGCTGCAGGCCATCCGGAAAAAGCAAAAGAATTATTAAAAACCGGCCTGATATTTACATTTGTTCTTTCCTGTATTCTGACCATTTTTTTACAGCACAATGCACATATGACCGCCATCTCTTTTCTCCATGATTCCAGATGCGAAGAACTGCTGATTTTATTGTCCTATACGTTTCCTTTTGCTTCAATCCACAGCTGCATCTGCGGCTATTCGCTTGGCTTAAAGCAGACAAAAATTCCTGCTGTTTCCCAACTTTTTGAACAGACATTCCGTATTTTATTCGTGTTTCTTTTCTGTTATTACCGCACCAGCCATCAGCTGGATCTTTCCATCTCTTTTGCCGTTGTTGGTCTTGCTATGGGGGAGATCTTTGCATCTTGCTATTGCCTGTACTCTATACACCACACAGCTTCGAAACAAGTGCAGAATTTGCTTTCTGCAAGTACTTTCTGCATCCATCTTTCCAGGCTTTTCAGACACGCCTTTCCTCTTACTGCCAGCCGGGTATTATTGAACATTCTGCAAAGTATAGAAGCCGTATCCATCCCCGTTTTTCTTCAGTATTCCGGAATGTCTTCTTCTCTGTCTTTGCAGGTATATGGAGTTCTGACCGGTATGGCACTTCCTTGTATTCTGTTTCCTTCTGCTATTACCAACGCTGTATCCTCCATGCTTCTTCCTACAGTGGCCGAAATTCAGGAAATGAAAGAGAAGCGCAGACTTCAGGCTATCATTTCAAAAATCGCTTGTTCCTGCATATTTCTTGGATGTTTCTGTTGTATTTTCCTGCTAATATCCGGGAAATGGATTGGAATCTTTCTGTTCAAAAGTCCGCTTGCGGGTAGTTTTATTCTCACGCTTTCCTGGATTTGTCCGTTTTTATACACTAACACGGTTCTTCTTGGCATGATCAATGGTTTGGGAAAAACTACTTTTTCTTTTATTATCAACTTTTTAAGTCTTTGCATACGGATTGCAGGTGTATGTCTTTTTATACCTATATGGGGCATAAACGGATATCTTACAGGTCTGCTGATCAGCCAGATCTTTTTGTTTTTGTGCTGTATACTTCGTCTCGCAATCTACATAAAGAATTTTTCATAAAAAGATCGACACACAGTATGTTTGAAACATTTCATACTATGTGTCGATCTTTATCGCCATGCGTTCGTAAGGAGCTGCCAGTGGCAGGTCCTGTAGATCACCTACAATGTTTTCAGAAACATTCTGATAATGACAGGATTCACATAACATTCTGTTATCATTCCCAACAGCACCAGCATTATCAGTTTTATAGTTTTTCCGGAATTCCACCTGACCACAGGATATTCCAGCATATATTCAAACAATAGTATCCCGGACAAAATATAGAATACGCCCTGTGGCATAACAGCAATCACGCAAAGGACAATCCCTTTAATTCCAAGTCTGGCAATGGCCGTACAGATCACCATTCCAACGCAAAAGCCCAGCCATATTACTGTTAATATCACCGCACTTTTTCTATACCTTGTTCCAGCTGCCGCCGTAAGAATCAGTAGAAATACCCCTCTGTTTTTTATCAGGTACCAGAAATACTCCTCATATACGATCTCTAACCGGTTATATTGTTCCAGAAAAAACTGATTAAAAATTCCAATGTCGAGTATATACTCCTTCATCCAGAGATTCGCACTGCATATTCCCAGTACAAATCCTGTCATTCCAGCCAGAAGCACATATTTTTGTTTTGTCTGTATCTTCACATATCATTCTCCTTTTTTCAGATTCAGATATCTTATTATATGTGCTCTTTGGGTGGATATGATTTTATCCGTGCAGATATTTTGATTCATATGCAAGGATTGCTGCCATAGTTTTTGAATCCTGTATCTTTCCTTCAAAAATCATCTGTTTCAACTCATCTAATTCATAAGCTTTTACATCCACAAATTCATCTTCATCAAGGCTTTGCTCTCCCGGTATCAGATTTCTTGCGACAAAAACTTCGATTCTTTCATCGCAAAATGCAACCGTTGTCCGAATTGTAAGTATCCATTCCAGATTTTCAGAACTGTATCCCGTTTCTTCTTTTAGCTCTCTTGCTGCGCATACAATCCCCTCTTCATTCGGATCATCCAGTTTTCCAGCCGGAATTTCCAATGTGTCTCGTTCCAACGCATTTCGGTACTGTTTTACCATCAAGATCTTTCCATCCTCCATAACCGGGATAACTGCAGCAGCGCCGTCATGATGAATAAAGTCCCATTCTTCTGTATTTCCATTTGAAAATTTCATATGATCCTTGTATACTTTTAAAACCGTTCCCTGATACGCCAGATCTCTTCCTGTACGTATTACATTTTCACTCATTCTTACTTCCTCCTGCTATTCTTTCAAAAGTATCTTTTTTAACTCCAGCCACTCTACAGGATCTGCCACCTGTAGAACTTGCCCGTGGCAGCATCTTTCGGATGTTTTGGTAACCGGCTGTTTCTCATACATACTTTTGTACACAAAATAAGAACCGGTTGACCAAAAATCAACCGGTTCCTGTCATTTCATTTATCTTCTACTTGGCATAGTCTGTAACTCGTGATTCACGAATTACATTAACTTTAATCTGTCCTGGATATTCTAATTCAAATTCAATCTGTTTCGCAATATCTCTGGCCAGTAATACCATATCTGCATCAGATACTTGTTCTGGAACTACCATAACACGAATCTCTCTACCTGCTTGAATTGCAAAAGATTTATCAACACCCTTGAACTGGTTGGTGATATCTTCTAATTGTTTTAACCTGTTTGTGTATGTCTCTAATGTTTCTCGTCTTGCGCCCGGCCTTGCTGCCGAAATCGTGTCTGCAGCCTGTACCACACACGCAATCAGAGTTTCCGGTTCTACATCTCCATGATGTGCCTCTACAGCATTGATAACTGTAGGAGATTCTTTGTATTTTCTACAAAGATCCACACCAATCTGAATATGTGATCCTTCTACATCATGATCGATCGATTTACCGATATCATGAAGAAGTCCTGCACGTTTTGCAAGTCTGACATCTAATCCGATCTCTCCCGCAAGAAGTCCGGATAACTGTGCCACTTCAATCGAATGCTTCAGTGCATTCTGTCCATAGCTTATTCTGAACTTCATACGTCCGAGAAGTTTAATCAGTTCCGGATGAATTCCATGCACACCGACTTCCAGTGCCGCTGCTTCACCCTCTTCACGAATCATCGTGTCAACTTCTTTCTGCGCCTTTTCTACCATCTCCTCAATTCTTGCCGGATGGATACGTCCGTCAACAATCAGCTTCTCCAGCGCGATTCTTGCCACTTCTCGTCTTATCGGATCAAATCCGGAAAGGACAACTGCTTCCGGTGTATCATCAATAATGAGTTCCACACCCGTCAGTGTCTCTAAAGTACGGATATTACGTCCTTCACGTCCGATAATTCTTCCTTTCATTTCATCACTTGGAAGCTGTACAACCGAAATTGTAGTTTCCGCAACATGATCTGCCGCACATCTCTGGATTGCAGTTACGACGTACTCTTTCGCCTTCTTATCTGCCTCTTCCTTTGCCTGCGCTTCTAATTCCTTGATCATCTTTGCAGTGTCATGTTTTACATCTTCTTCAACAGTTTTTAACAAATATTCTTTTGCCTGTTCGGAGGTAAGTCCTGAGATTCTTTCTAGTTCCTGTACACGCTGCTGACTCAGCTCTTCTACTTTCGCTTCACGCTGTCTCAGCTCTTCTTCCTTCGCTGTAAATCCTGCTTCTCGTCTTTCAATGGCCTCTGATTTTTTATCAAGAGTTTCCTCTTTGGAAAGTACACGCTTCTCGTAACGCTGCAATTCCGATCTGCGTTCCTTTGTCTCTTTTTCAAGTTCGTTCTTATTCTTGATAGACTCTTCCTTGATTTCTAAAAGAGACTCCTTCTTCTTGGCCTCCGCTGTCTTTACTGCATCATCAATGATTTCTCTTGCCCTTGCCTCTGCATTACCAATCTTGGATTCTGCATTGTTCTTCAGGTTTGAGACTGTCAAAAAATGACTGATCACAGCGGCCACAACGATAAGTACGACTGCTACAGCAATCACTATTCCTATCGGCACAGGAGCACCTCCTTATTTAATTTTCATTGTACGATTATTACAACAGTTCAATTTTATACTTTTTACACAAATATGTCAAGCTTTCACTCGCAAACTTGTAACACATTGCGGACATCCTGATAACTGAATCCTTTACGCATCAGATAGCCCATCATTTTCTGCTTTTCCTTCGCATCCGCTGTTTCCGGGTTATAATTTCGTTTCCGCATCAGCGCTTCGATCGCCTGTCTGGAATCTTCCTCCCCGTAGTCCGCTTCTTCAAATACCTGTTCTACAATTTCTGATGAAACGCCTTTTTGCACAAGTGCCGCATAGAGTTCTTTTTTGCTTTTCCGTTCCTTCCTGCTGTCAATAAAACTTCTCGCATATTCCACATCATTAATATAACCAAATGACTTCACATACCGGATTGCCGCCTCAACTGCATCTTCCGCATAACCGCCCTGTTTCAATTTAGTCCGAAGCTGCGATTCCGTTCTTCCCATATCAGAAAGCAGATGCATTGCCCGGAGCTTCGCCCTTTTGGTAATAATCTGCTGAAGACTGTCATAGATATCGTCTTCGATCACAGATTCTTCCGCTATATGATAACGGGACAGTTCGCCCTTATACAATGTAAAAGCAAACTGTCCGTCTAAATATACTTTATATCTCGTCTTTGACAGCGGTTCGATCTTCGTAACCGTCATCATAGATTATTCTCCCTCTTTTGTAATTCCTTCTGCAGCTTCTTCGTTCTCTTCCACGTCACCTTCCGCTCCAATGTGATAGTGTGCACGGATCTTCTGCTCCAGTTCTTCCATGATCTCCGGATGTTCAGAAAGATATGTCTTCGCATTCTCTCTTCCCTGTCCAATCTTGTCTCCATTGTATGCGAACCAGGCACCACTCTTGCTGACCAGATCACACTTCACTGCAAGATCAAGGATATCTCCTTCTTTGGAAATTCCTTTACCGAACATAATATCGAATTCCGCCTCTTTAAACGGAGGTGCAATCTTATTCTTCACAATCTTTACACGTGTTCTGTTACCAACCATCTCACCGCTCTGTTTCAGAGTCTCAATTCTTCTGACATCCATACGTACAGATGCGTAGAACTTCAGCGCGCGTCCACCGGTTGTTGTCTCCGGATTACCGAACATCACACCTACTTTCTCACGCAGCTGGTTGATAAAGATGACCACACAGTTGGACTTGCTGATTACCGGTGTCAGCTTACGGAGTGCCTGGGACATCAGTCTTGCCTGAAGTCCGACATGGCTGTCTCCCATATCTCCTTCAATCTCCTGCTTTGGTACCAGCGCAGCAACCGAATCCACTACGATGATATCCATCGCTCCGGATCTTACCATTGTCTCTGTAATCTCCAGAGCCTGATCTCCACTGTCCGGCTGTGAAATATACAGCTCATCAATATCTACTCCAATATTCTTCGCATACACAGGATCCAGCGCGTGCTCCGCATCAATAAATCCTGCAATACCGCCTCTCTTCTGCACTTCTGCGATCATATGTAATGCGACTGTTGTCTTACCACTTGACTCTGGTCCGTAGATCTCTACGATACGCCCCTTTGGAACTCCGCCGAGCCCCAGTGCAAGGTCCAGGCTTAATGATCCTGTCGGAATCGTCTCAACTGCCACCTGTGCTGCCGGATCTCCCAGACGCATAACTGTTCCTTTACCAAAATCCTTCTCTAATTTTGCAATTGCCGCATCTAATGCACGCTTCTTATCTTCATTTGCCATTATAATTCTCCTTTTCCGTTCATCGAACGAGTGTTCGCTCTCTGGTTAATATAGTATTATACTTCATCCCGAATGTCAATATTTAATTTTCCCTCATTACTTTTCTTTTGTATATCTCGGAGTATTTTACAGAAATGTAAAAGAATACAACCATCTGTGATTCAGATATATTTAACATATCACAGATGACTTCCGGGCGTCAAGATAATCTCATCCCTGATCCGCATCTCCCCAATCTCTTTCGATGAACTGTGACAGCATTCTTGGCGATTCCATACAAAGTCTGTCCTGCGCTTCCACATATACAGCTACCGCCAAATTTCCATCCCATCCAATATCCTCCTTTTCCCTGTCCATACGGTAAATGATTTTCTTCCCTTCTGCACATTCAAATTCTATCTGATCCAGATAGCGGATTCTGAACATACCATATTCGCACATTTCCCCCGGAACAACCGATTTTTTCCATTCGCGGCATTTTCGTCCGGCATTCCATCTGCTGATTACATAGATCAATATAAATAATAAAATATCTGCTCCTACAGTCAAAAGTGCTGTTTCACCCTCTAAAATCAAACATATTATCACAAGAACTCCTGTATTTGCAAAAAATACCGGCCCGATTCCTTTCATATGTTTCCTGACTTCCTTGCGATATTTCTTTCTGCAATATTTTTTCGAAGCAATATATCCCATTTTGGTCAATTTCAGAACATTCTCCTTATTTACTGTTTTTCCTTCTTCCCGTTCTCTCCATTCCGTCTCGAACCTTTCCTTTTCGTCTCTGTTTTCCTGTTCCGCTCTTAAGCTTTTTCTCTCCTTTTTCAGTCTTTCTTCCTGTTTGATTTTTTCAATCGGAACCCCACTCAGACTTATAACCATTTCTCCAAACATGTACAAATAAAATCCTATACACAGCATATCAGACCATGGCCTTCCGGACACGTGCTGTCTCCACACGAATATGACCATTGAGGCATATAATCCCAGCCCTAATATAGCCAGATAATAATAGTATGTAACGATTTTTCGCTCTTCTAGTTTTTGTTTTCCTTTCATGATAATCCAACAAAGCTCCAGTGCATATGCAAGAAACAAGCTCAAAAGTATTACACGTTCTCCCGGTCTTTCTTTGATTCCATTTTTATACCACTGCGTGGTTCTGCCATCTACTTTTGCGAATACTTCTCCCAGAAACATATCGGCGTCAAAAGAATGAATCTCAACTTTCATTCCTTCCCGGACATTTTTCAAACCTTTTACCCTGTAAAATATTTTTTTCGTCCCGGTTTCTGTATCTTCCACTGTAACATGCCATACCCCGTCATCTGCATCTACACGCCACACCGGATCTGCCTTCACACATTCCACAATCATTCCTTCCGTACTCTGATATACAGGATTCATGATTCCCGGCATCAGTATCAAAACAATTCCTATCAAGAATCGGACGCCTTTAAAAATAGTCGTCCCCATACTTTCATCGGATTCTACTTCTCCATATCTGACATCTAATTCCCAAAATTTATTCAGTTTTATAAATGATACCGAAAAAAGCATTACCACAACAATTGTCAGATAATACATACATCTGTTATCAAACATACTTTCCTTTTATCCTTCCCATATTTTATCCATATATGGTAACCGTTCAAGTCTCATCTCCATTGCCGTCGGCATAAAAATAACCATAACTGTTTCTCCGTCTTTTACCTTCGCTTCCTCGTCCAGATTCATTCTCCATATTTCATCATGTCCGTCACTGCATCTGAATTTCATATTCTCAAACACGTCTTCTTTTATGCAACAATATTCACACGGGACCCGAGATTCCATCTCCATTTTATAGGATTCCCACTTCTTTCCAAATATTTTTGTTCCCCATATTATCATAACCAGTGCAAAAATAATTCCCGCTACCACAATTCCCCAGATACTTGCATCACTCCCCGAACCTAAGGTAACAAGCCAGGCCAAAAAAGCACTATCTAATCCCACAACTACACATGCCCACTTATCAAACCTGACCTCTTTCATTCCATTTTTATATCTGTACCGGCAATATCTTTCCGAGCTGCTGATACTCATCTGCTGCATCTGATGTACCTGATAAGAAATTTCCTTGTACTTTGGACTTTCCTCTTCTGTATCAGAATCCTCTCCTTCTATATGCCATATATATCTGACTTCCTCCCACAGTTTCCAGTTAGATCCAACATTTGCCTGCCATGCCAGCCTCATTTCCGCAATCACATAAAGGATCAGCATAATGACCTCACTCCAGCTCAATACCCTGCCATATTGCGGATATTTTATAGCCGCCAGTGGAACAAGAATCATTAATTCAGCTAAGACCGCTGCAAACCAGAACCAGCGTCTTCCTTGTTTCCTTTTTCCATGTTTCACATACTCCCTTCCGGATATGATCAGCATTTCTATTGATTGAAGCATTAACAATAACAATACTGTCTGCGTCTTCACATTTTTATGTTCCATTATTTTCTTATAATATTCTGGAGTTTTACCATCAATTCTGGAAACAAGTGTTCCGTAAAATGAAGACCGGTACGCATCTATTCTTACATGCATTCCCTTTTTCAATCCGATTCCTGACACAACCTTTTCTATGGGCCGCTCCCTGCCGTACAAGGTCACTTCATATATATCAAAATCATCATACTGCGTAACTGTATCAATCAGAACAACATCTTTTATCACGCCCTCCTGTATTTCCATCGTACGGTTACAGGTATCCAGTAACTCATGCATTCTCCATCCATAAATACTTAATGCAGCTAGCAAACACACGCAAATCAAGAATACATTTACATATATTTCTATCGCCTCTTCTACTTTAAACCATATATTTCTATACCACCAGCCCGACAGTACAATCCCCATGCCTGCAATTATCATTATATATAATGTTATGCTTCCTCTTCCCATGCTCTCTCCTGTATATCTCTTATCCCAAATATGATTTCAATGTATCATTCCCCGATAACAATGTCAAAATATTTTTCAGGTCTGTTAAGCCAGATGCCGTCACTCCCTTGCCAGGGTACCGCAATTCAAAGCATCACACTTTTTATAATCCAGAATATACACCATGAAAAATCACGTTTTGCTACTGCCTTTTCGTTTTTCAATTCATATTCTGCCACCTTATATCCATCTAAATAATATGTCAACATTCCAATCTTTTCACCTTTTTTCAGCGGTGCATTCCAGTATTTTGCAAGTTCCAGCTTTGCCCGCAATTCTTCCCCGTCTCTCATAAGGATTTTAGAGTTTTCTTCCGCCGGTCTCTCAATTTTCACAGGAACATTCAAGCAATACTGATACGGCTTTTTATCATCCACGCCACCGGCAACTTTTATTTCCGGTATCTGCATTTTTTTATCTATATCCCGATATTGATAATGCTCCAGTCCATACTCCATCAACCTCCTGGTATCTTTCCATTTATATCCTTTATTATCCGGCCATCCGCATGCCAGAAGTGCCACGATAAAGGTACGCTCATCCCGTCTTAAGCTTCCCACATAACAATATCCCGCCTCTGCCGTAAATCCCGTCTTGCCGCTCAGTGCCCCGTCCATCATATCCAGGAATGCATTATGATTATGACACGAAAATGTACGCTTCCTGTCTGTATCCTGGAACTGATATTCCTTCGTCCGGGTCACTTCAAGAAATGCTTCCTTTTCCCCGGATGTCATGATACAGTACTGCATAATCTTTGCCAGGTCTTCTGCTGTTGTAGAATGTACGCCGCTTTCATCTTCCGCATCCAGTCCGTTTGGCGTAATAAAATGGGTGTCCTTACAACCGATCTCTGCAGCTTTTGCATTCATTTCTTTTGCAAATTCTTCTACACTTCCACCAATACCTTCTGCCACAGCCACTGCACTGTCATTATGCGATTCCAGCATCAGGGAATACAACAGGTCTTTGATGTAGAACACTTCCCCTTTCTGCATCCCAAGATGTACCTTCGGCTGAGACGCAGCCTGATCCGATACTTCTATCGTCTGATCCGGATGTTCCCGCAAGTATTCCAACGCAAGGATACACGTCATGATCTTCGTTGTACTTGCCATCGGACGGACCGCATCTGCATCCTTCCCGAACAATACCCGGCCGCTGCCCGCATCCATCAGCACCGCCGATCTGGCATAAAGTTCTGTCGGTTCATCCCCGAACACCCGCTTCGCATTCTGTGCAGCAGCATCGTTCTCCGTTCCATCCGTCTGCTTCTGTGCCTCTTTTTTCCCCGATTCGGTCAGAATCTTTCCGGCAGTCTCCGTATTCTCTGCCCACCTTTTATTCCTTGATTCCAGACTCTGTATACGGCATGCCATGCCCATGCCGGCAATCAATACCACCAGCAATACCACCGATACGATTTTATGCGGCCGTCTTTTCATATTTCTCCACTCCGGGTATATTCCGTTAAGAAAATATATGCCCGAAAAAACAAAAAAATCACTCCACCGGCTATCTGCCGCGTGAAATGATTTTCCATGTTATTTCCTGCCACATCTTCTATATATCTAATTTTAACTGTACTTCTTCTTCTGCTTCTTCCTTGAACGACTCTACCTGTTCCGGATTCGGACTTGGCAACTCATCCAGCGAATGAATACTGAACCGGCGCAGGAATTCTTCCGTTGTTCCGAAAAGGATCGGTTTTCCCGGAGCGTCCAGACGTCCTCTTTCGCACACCAGATTATATTCCACTAATTTATTCACCGCATGGTCTGATTTCACCCCGCGGATCTTTTCGATCTCAAGCTTTGTGACCGGCTGCTTATATGCAATGATCGACAATGTCTCCAAAAGGACATCGGTAAGAACGTGTTTTTTCGGCTGGGATGCCACACGGATCAGATATTCATACATCTCTGTTTTTGTACACATCTGATACGCACCGTCCAGTTCTATAATGCGGATTCCTCTGTCTTCGGCCGCATATTTATCCATCAGCTTATGTATCACCTTACGGGTCGTTGCTTCATCCTGTTCCAATGCCCGGGCAATCTTCCCGACCTCTACAGAATCCCCCATTGTAAAAAGAATCGCTTCAATGATTCCTTCCATCTGTTTTATTTTTAACTTTGCCATGTTCTCTTCCCTATACTTCTTCCACTTTCGATGTGATCATAATCTCATCAAACGGCTGATCCTGTTCGATAAAAATCACGCCTTCTTTCATCAACTGCAGGATTGCAAGAAATGTGACGACTACCTGCACCTTGGAACTTTGCTTTTTTAACAGTGCACGGAATCCGAATTTTCTGTGAGATCTCGCATATTCCGTTACATAATCAAGCTTGTCCGGAAGTGTTACTTCTTCCTTCTCGATCTTGCCGAATTTACTTCGTACCGGGTCAACCTTACTTTCCTGCCGTTTCATCACTTCTTTGAAAATGCGGTTGAGCTGCACCAGCGTCAGATCGCCCAGTAGTTTATCCAGATCTACCGGCGGAACATATCCTTTCACTTCATCCGGGATTGATGCCGTCTTATACATGATCCGATCACCGTCCATCTCCCGGTCTTTCAACTCATAGGACATGAATTTATACATCTTGTATTCCAGCAATTGTTCTACCAGTTCCTGTCTCGGATCCTCTTCTTCTCCTTCTTCATTCACTTCTTTTGGAAGGAGCATTCTGCATTTGATATCCAGAAGTGTCGCTGCCATCACAAGAAATTCACTCATAATATTCAGATCTTCTTTCTGCATGGCTTTGATGTATTCCATATACTGGTTCGTGATCTCAACGATCGGAATATCGTAGATATCTATTTTATTTTTTTCAATCAAATGTAACAGCAGGTCTAACGGACCTTCAAACACCTGTAATTTTACCGGAATTCCCATACACATCCTCCATTGTCATAACTTAATTATTATACAGGACATCTGGAAATTACTCAAGTCTTTATCTTTTATTTACTTTCTCTCATTTACATTTCTTCCGAAGTGCCGGACAGTTCAAGAACGATCAGTTCCGGCCAGTTCCACAATCTTACCGGCACAGAATGTGTTCCCAGTCCGCGGCTTACGACCACCGTCTGTGTTCCTTCCCTGTATATTCCTCCGGAATATTTTGGAAATAGTGTAAAATCCGGTGAAATCACCCCGCCAATCCCCGGAAGCTGCATCACACCCCCGTGATAATGTCCGCTCAGGATCAGGTCTGCTCCGTATTCCAGATATTCCTGTATATATCCGGGATGATGTGCAAACAGGATCTGATATTCCTCGCCGTGTTCTCCGATACGGTCTGTGATCTCTTTTAACGGAAGATCTTTCTTTCCAAATCTTGCATATGCCCGAAGCGGAATCTCCAGCCCTGAGATTCTTACAGGTGCTTCATCCAATCTTACCGTCTCCGAAGCATTTTCAAGCATATGGATTCCGCATGCTGTCAGTGCCTTCTTATATCCTTCATAAGACTGTTCATACTTATCCGGCAGTTCTTTAAGCTTCTGTTCATGATTACCATTCGCACAGTAGACCGGACAGATTGCCGGAAGTTTTTCCAGGAAGCGTACCGTCCTGTCATAGGAATTGCCATCCTTTCTGACCAACATATCCCCTCCGATCAGGATCAGATCCGGATGTTGGTTTTTGATGCTTTCCAGTAAGCGCTCATTTTCTTTTCCGTACATCCGGTTGTGCAGATCACTCAGAAATATGATCTTCTTTGTCCCCCTGATTCCATTTAACTTCGGCGAACAAATCCGGTACTTCGTCAGACGGAAATCCCGCAGTTCTCTTGCCGTTTCTATCATGCAGTATAAAATGAAAACCGTCATAATTATCAGAATTATTTTTATCAATTTTAATTTCTCCTTTACATCTTGATTTATTATATAATTCTTTCTGTTCATTTTCAATTAATTGTGCTAAAATTCATTCTTGTAGGTTATTCAATTCATTATAAGGAGGTTTTTGTTATGAATATACCAGAACGAATCTCCGCTCTTCGCGCATTAATGGAAGAACGAGGATATGACGTCTACATGGTTCCTACCGATGATTTTCATCAGAGTGAATATGTCGGCGATCATTTTAAAGTAAGAGAATATATCACAGGATTTACAGGTTCTGCCGGAACTGCTGTCTTCACAAAGGATGAAGCAGGCCTCTGGACTGACGGAAGATATTTTCTTCAGGCTGACCAGCAGTTAGCCGGAACAGGCGTAAAGCTCTATAAGATGGGCGAGCCTGGCGTTCCTACAGTAGAAGAATTTATTGCTTCTGCATTACCTGAAGGTGGTACACTCGGATTCGACGGACGTGTCGTTGCCATCGAAGAGGGAGCTGCACTGGAAGAAGCCGTTGCTTCTAAAGATGCCAAGATCAACTATTCCGAAGATCTTGTCGGAGAAGTATGGGCAGACCGTCCTGCGCTTTCTGAAAAGCCGGCTTTCGCACTCGGCGAAGAATACACAGGTGAAAGTACAGAGAGCAAACTTGCACGTGTCCGTGAGGCTATGAAAAAGGCAGGTGCCGATGTACATGTTATCGCTGCACTTGACGATGTATGCTGGATCACGAATTTACGTGGAGATGATGTAGATTTCTTCCCATTATTACTTTCTTATGCAGTCATCACAATGGACGAAATGAAGCTTTACATCGATGAACGCAAATTAAATGACGATATGAAAGCTGATCTTGCAAAGAACAACATCACCATCCATCCGTATAATGCAATCTATGAGGACATCAAGAACTTAGACACCGCATCTACGGTTCTGGTAGACCCGAACCGTCTGAACTATGCACTGTTCAACAACATTCCTGGCGGCACAAAGGTTGTTCAGCAGGTGAACCCGACGATTGCAATGAAGGCAAAGAAAAATGATGTCGAGATCAGAAACATCATCAACGCTCATAAAAAAGATGCCGTAGCCATGACAAAATGGATGTACTGGCTGAAGACAAATATCGGCAAGATCGAGATCACAGAGCTCAGTGCTGCTGCCAAACTGGAAACATTGCGTAAAGAACAGGAAGGTTACTTATGGCAGAGCTTTGAACCAATCTGCGCTTCCGCTGAGCATGCTGCGATCGTTCACTATGAACCGACTCCGGAGACAGATGTTCCTCTGACACAGAACGGATTATTCCTGACCGATACAGGCGGAGGATACTTAGAAGGTTCTACCGATATCAGCCGTACTTTTGCATTTGGCGAACTCACACAGCAGATGAAAGAAGATTTCACAACTGTATTACAGTGTAACTTCAATCTTGCACATGCCGTGTTCCTTGAAGGAACTACCGGATACAACCTGGATGTTCTGGCCAGAATGCCGGCATGGAGACGTGGCATCAACTTTAACCACGGTACCGGACATGATGTCGGATATCTGATGAACATCCACGAGGCTTCCTGTGGATTCCGTTGTGCGATCCGTGAAAAAGAACAGGCTCCTCTGATGGCCGGACTTGTCATCACAGATGAACCTGGTATCTATATTGAAGGCAGCCACGGAGTCCGTACTGAAAATGAACTTCTGGTAAGAAAAGGTCCTAAGAATGAATACGGACAGTTCTTATACTTCGAGCCTATCACATATGTTCCGATCGATCTGGATGCAATCATTCCAGAGATGCTGACAGATCAGGAACGCGAGCAGTTAAACGAGTATCATAAGAAAGTTTATGAGATTGTTGCTCCGCATCTTAATGATGAGGAACGTGAGTGGTTGAAGGAGTATACTCGGGCTATTTAATCTTGGGAACCGGACTCCTGGACCTCCACAAAACTTAACAAGCCATTCCTGTTCAGATTCCGTCGGCAGGAAAATCTAAAGGGACAAAATTCTGCTAAAAACAGAGTTCCGAAATCTGAAACTCGGCATACGCCTCAAACAGTCAAATTTCGAACCTCTAACGCAGAATTTTGTCCCTTAAGATTTTCCAACAACAACCTATTTCGAGCATATACTGCTTTTAAAGTACATACTCTTCCAGCACATTCTCTAATGCGCTTCTATAATTTTGTTTCTCGATTTCTTCTGTCGTGATGATGTCTATGGATCCGATTCTTTTACCGTTCAGGTAATACATTGTTTCACCCACTTTTTCACCTTTTTTTAATGGTGCTTTTACATTCTTATCTTTTCTGGTTTTATTTTCTATCTTGGTCAAATCTGCACCTGTGGTGTCTACATAGGTGAATGCACCTTGCTGGCGTACCTTTACCTGTTTTTCTCTGCCACCCCTGACTTCAACCGGTGATATCTTCTTTTGTTTCTTTTCTGTGTATTTCTGACATTTGCCGAAACCATAATTCAATAAAGTAATCGCGTCTCTGACTCTGGCTTTGCTGTCATCTGCTGCCATGATCACGGCGATCAGATCAATATCATCTTTTCTTCCGGTTGCGGATACACAGAATTTGGCTTTACTGGTAGAGCCAGTCTTTAACCCGGTTGCATACTCATACTGACGGATCAGTTTGTTTGTATTCGTAAGTCCGAATTCTGATTCGCCCTTTTGGGTTTTATGTATGATATTCTCCATCCAGATGTTACAGTAATCAAAGATTTGAGGATATGTAGTGATCAGTTCTTTTGACATCAATGCAATATCTCTTGCCGTTGTCAGATGACCGTCTGCATCCAGACCGTTGCAATTTACAAAATGTGTATTCTTCATGCCAAGATCCTTTGCCCGTTTGTTCATCTTTGTAACAAATTCTTCTTCGTTTCCGCAGATGTATTCGGCCATCGTCACACACCTAGCGTATACGTATGGTAGACACCTTCAAAAATGCCCTGAAATTCAACATTTTTCAAAAATGTGAAATTCATGCTATCGTATATCTATAGTAGACATTTTAATCTTCATACGGATTTTTGAACCGATAATGAATGCAGATACTTCCATCTTCAGAAACATCTATCCGTTCAATCAGCTCAATTACAATTCCCCGTGTCAATTTATCAATATCTACATATTCAGAAAACTTATCTACCCACTCTTGATATTCTGATTCTAATTCCTTATCATCCTCTCTTCGCTTTTCTAACCCAGATATCTCGGCTTCTATTTCTTCTAATTCTTTATCGTAATTTGCCGTATATTCTTTATAATCCGCTTTAGAAATCAGTTCTTCAAGATATGATTGATACGTTTTCTTCTTAAACTTATTTATTTTTTGCTTACGTTCTTCTGCAAATTCAATTTCTTTTTCAATGTTTTCTATTCTTCTATTTCTACAAGATGTCTTTTTCAATTCTTCCACATCATCATTACTTAATATTTTTCTTGCTTCCCGTTGAATAGATAAAAGCACAGCATCCGTCAACTCCTCATAATCAATACTATGACTTGTGCAAACACGATTTCCATGAGTCTTATATGTCGAACACATATATCCAACAAATTCATGCTGTCCTCTTCGGTTATATTTGCGAATCATACTATGCTTACAATCAGCACAGAATATTAATCCAGAAAATATACTTTCATATTTTGGATCTTGTGCATTGATACTTTTTGTTTTAATTTTTTGCAACGCTTTTACTCGCTCAAAAGCTTCTTTGGAAATAATCGGCTCATGTGCATTTTCTACTCTTATCCATTTGTCCGGTGATAATTGAATCTTTTTCTTATCCTTATATGATAATGTTGAAATTTTATTCTGAACCAGATTCCCGATGTAGACTTCATTATTTAAAATCTGATGAATCGTCTGAAATGACCAAACTTTTGTAGTCTCAAGTGCATTGGGATTATTAAAATTTAGTCCTTGTACTTCTCTTTTATATAACGTTGGTATCAGAATTCCTCTTTCTCCAAGGATTCTACCAATCCTCGCTTTTCCTATTCCTTGCAAATACAGACTGTAAATCTCACGGACTACATTTGCAGCATATTCATCTATTACCAAATGATTGTGATTCTTCGGGTCTTTTATGTATCCATACGGACAAGAAGAACTTACATACTGCCCGGCTCTTTTCTTTGCACGAAATGCACTTCTGACATTTTTGGAAAGATCTTCACAATACCATTCGTTCACCAATCCGTTAATTTGTCTAGTCTTTTTATTGTTGTCATCTGCCGTATCTACACCATCAGATACACCAATAAATCGGATACCCAGAACTGGTAAATCATGATGAAGATATTTTTCTACATGCTCCATATTTCTTGTAAATCTTGCCTGTGTCTTTGCAAGAATCACATCAAATTCTCCAAGTTTTGCATCTTCCATCATTCTATTAAAAGCTGGTCGATCATCATACAATCCACTTTCATCATCGTCGGAATATATATTTGTAATGGTCATATTATGCTTATTCGCATACTCTACTAATAGAAGTCTCTGGTTCTTAATACTTGCGCTATCATCTCCTTCAGATATTTTATCGACATCTTCTTTAGAAAGTCTTAGGTACAACACTGCTCTATTATTCATATAAAATTACTCCAATCTATACAATGTAATACCCTTATACAATTCTGTTCTAATTCTAACATTGTACAAGGGTATTTTCCATCTAATTTCTATGTTCTTTAATTACATTTTTCATACATTCCACAAGAGTTTTCTCGCCGTATGTAACCTTCACAGTTATTTTTTTCTTGTTTTTGCTCAAATAAAAATACCCCCTTATTTCTGTTGATAATTTATATTCAGTAAAATAATTGTCCAATTCAAAAAGGCTCACTAGGAATATCCCAGTGAACCCGTTAATTTAATCTATATTCTATTTTTAACTGCACATTGCAAGTCGGACATCCCAGTTTAGCATTGCTTCATAGGCACACATCGGGATTGAACCTTTGCATTTTTCTGCAACACTTTCTATACGATTCTGATTTCTCTCACAAACAATGTCTTCGGCTTCTTTCAATGTTGCGTATGTTTTCTTTTTACCTCCACCAATAACAAATGTACCATCTTCTTTTTCATAAATCTTATCTTTCGCACTGCGCTCGAACATCGTATTCTGATAGTGCAATAGGAATACACACGTTTCAGGACTATAAACCTTATTCCCCTGTACCAACAAATCCTTATCTAAATCTATTTGATTATTCTTGCACGGTACATAGTGTTCATCAAACCAGATTCTAAAATTTGAATAATTCAACCATTCTTCACAGACAGACTTATCTTTGTACTCCGGCTTATATTTCTTATGTACCTTTTTGTCATAGCATCTTTGAACCATGTTCTTCCATTTATAATAAGAAACTGAATGACGCATCTCTGTATTCATTTTCATACCAGAATAGCCAACTCCGCACAATCCTCTGTGATAGTCCCAAGGATTCCAACCCTCCTGTTTATACTCAACTGCATTAATCACATCCATAATCACATCTTCAGATAAAGGTTCTGAAGATTGCTCCTGTAATTCAGTCAATCTCTCATACTGATTCTCTGTTACTGGATACAAATGCTTATAATATCCATCGGATATATTATTGTTCAAATGCCAAATCCGGGTATTATTCGCCATATCGTAATTCACAATAAAGTTTTCTACAACTAGAGAATCCCCTGTGACTTTAACCTTCTTATATGCATATGTCTGAGTATATTTAATGTATCTTTCTTTGCGAAGAGTGTATATAGTATCACCTGTCCATTTGTCAATACTGCCACGAAGCAGTCTATACTCACCGTTCTCATAGACGATACATCTACCGTAATTACTGATCCACGCATCTTTGTAATACATAAGTCTTACAAATTTTTCATCTTTAGCACAGAAATCTATCCCGGATATTTTCTTTCTCAAAATTCTATCTTGATTAATTTTCTTATACTGACGTTGAATATGCATAGAATCATCTGAAAGATATTGCTCTATTCCATTTGAAAATCTATTATCTTCTCTCTTTTCCCGTCGTTGTTTATTTTCACAAGACTTACAAATTTTACGAGTATATTTTTTTCCACTTTTAGCAAAACTGCTTAACGGAAGTTCCCTCCCACAACATTTACAGATTTTAGTTTGATTATTGTTTTTAATATTTTTGTCATTATACATTTATCCTCCAATCATACAAACTGACACAAACATAACCTTGCATCAGTGCAATCTATTGTTTACTCCCGGACTGCTAGGGACTTCAACGGATGTCTTAAGGCGCATCTCAGACCTTTGTTTTTGGAAATTGACAGTAGAATAACTGTCATAAGATTTGAATAAATTTTTGTATTATAAAAGACAGGCGTTTAACCTGTCTTATGATTTTGACGAATTGTTTCCAATTCCTTGTATAATTTTTTTATTTTATTTAAGAAATCCGTAATATCAACAAAATAATTAGGATATGCCTTTTTTACTGTTGCGAAAGAATTTGCTGATACAAGAACTGCATTTATATTAGGATCATTTCTAGCTTCTATTGTATCATATACTTGAGTTGCTATTTGTATTTCCGAAGGTTTATACATTGTTATTGTAAGATTATGGTCTTCTAAATTTAACACAAGAAGGAAATAACCATTCGTATTTTTAAACTTAGGTTTTATAATATGAGCTGCATTTTTCATAGCTTCTAACATTTTTAAAATATTATGTTTCTTATCTAATTCATGCATTTCATCTAATAATTCATCCAGCCAATCAGATGTACCCGGACATACCGGTTGATTTTCTTGAATAGCAAAAATAGAAGATACTACAGTAAAGAAACGAAGGATATCTTCATCTCCTTGACTCGATTTAAGGTTACTGTGCGTATATATCCCCATCATTTCTACAGCTGTTGCCCAAATATGTTGTAGTTTTGTTCGTAGCTGTATTTCTATAAACATATTTTTATTATATGTTTCTTTTTTATCGCTATGAAACTGATAAACCATATGATAAGATCTATATCCTGACATCTTTGGATTTTTAATGTAATCAAATTCTTTTATAAGTTTATGCCGTACTCTTGAATATTTATATGTAGCTATCGCTTCATAAACATCATCTATTGAATCCAAGATTACTCTGCATCCACCAATATCTTGCATTTTATATAGATTCATTGTTGGAAATCTTTCTATCTTACCTAATATAGAATCCAGACGTTTTAGCCGTTGTACTACAATTACGTTCGGATTTTGATGTTTTAAAGTAGTAGTTACTACATGTAATGGATATGCATGCGAAGCTCTCCAATTGTTAAGCACAGTAAGTGCATCTTTATATTCTTCAGACATACAATCCGATGCCGCTAATATTTTTCCAGCTTTTTGAATTCTAGACCCAGAATATTTCGGTTCTTCCCATACTGGTTGTTTCGGTCGCATAGAAAACTCCTTTCTTAAAGAATTAATTAAGTTTTCTATTATTGTAGCATATCCCCACATTTTTCACTCCTTTTTATTTAATATTTTCTGAGATTTAAGATATGCTACCAAAGAACCATAATTACCATATCTCTTACTTTCTCCATTGATTAAAAGATAATTTGCAAGCTTACCATTCTTAATTTTATTTTTTAACAAAATCACATGTACATTATTGCCAAATGTATATTTACATTTCTTATTTAATTCACACTTCTGACGCATTCGCTGATTGTCAATATATTTTACAAATATTTCTGTGTCATGTTTTTCCAACTTCTTGCTTATCCAGTTGTAACAGTCATTCCATTTATATGGAAGTCTGATAAAATACTCTTCGTCTTCTGGATACCATTCTATCCATAGCTTCTTAACACTATCACTTGTGACCGTCATGTCACTTTTTGCGATCTCATATGCAACCAAAAGTTTTTTCTCTTTTGCACATGAAATCATGCTTTCAACTTTCTGATTATTCAACCTCTTCTTCTCCTTCATCTGCTTTTTCCTGTGCAACACGATTCATTCTCTTTCCGAATCTTATAGATGGAACATACTTTTCTTCTTTCCTCACAACACCTCTTCCGAAGTTACCATAAGTTTTAGCATTCTTCCATTTACGTTCTAGTGTGAAGATATCATAAATACGCAGATATCCATCTTCTTTAATGACATCTACCATGATTTCCATGAATGCTTTCATCGCCCAGTAGGTTTCATGCTTTCGGATAGGATGATTCATCTCTTTTGCTTTATCATAGACTGCATCTGTCAGCTGTTTTATTCCATTTATTTTCACAATATTTTCACCACCATTCAATTTTATTAAGGACACCAGTTCCCCAGTGTCCCCAATAAATATTTATCTCCGAATCTGCATACCGCCTTTTCGAAGTTCTTTGACAATATATTTAGTAGTATCTTCTCTAGCTCTCTTTAAGAATTCTTCCATTTGAGGAATATCATTCTTGTCAACGCTATTGAAAGTAACTGGCTGATTGTATTCAACCGTCACATTACCCATACCTTTACCTTCTAACTGACTAACGACAGAAGCAGTAACATCACTGAAATCTGGCACAGCAATACTCTGCATATTAGCCATATCATTGACATACTCTTCAATTGTTCTACCGTTGATAACCATATTTCCATTGTTATCTAATTGCTCAGAAAGAGCCATGAGTTTTTCGGTTGCGGTATGTGGAATTACACCAGTGCCTTTTTCAAGCTTTGTGATTCTTCCACCTTTGCCATTAGGAATCTGAAGTTCCCGACCTTCTTCATCCACAATGGCAATCTGATCTCTGTCAACTCCCGGAGTACCTTTCGCATATCCGCTAATCTGACTTAATCTTACCCATCCTAAATCTCCATGTCTTCCATCCCTAGATTTGATATGAACTTTAAGATCTCCTGTATATCTAGCACTTCCGCCATAATCTCTGCTAGAAAAATTATCAATTACAACACCATTCTTGACACCAGAATATAAACTTCCGGCAGGTCTTTTCCCCCAAGAATCGTAGTAATATTTTCCATTAAATGTTACAACATCACCAACTCTAGGTACTCCATCTCCACCAGATTTATTCGTGTTGTTCTGTGCTGGTTTCGGAGGAACTGGTTTCTTTGTAACGGTAACAGCAATAGTCTTAGAAATTCCAGAAGTCAATAATGTCTCCATCATGCTTACTTCCATATCCAATTTGTGAATGCAATCCTATATGCTCCTGTTCGTCATAATCAGAAAATTCTTTTCCACATACATTACAAAGTGTTTTTCCTTTTGCCATTACAATACTTTCCTTCTTCTTATGAAAATTGATTAGTGTTCTTCTTAAGTGATTGTCCGAAATATCTTGTCTCAATAGCCTTAAAAATCACATTCTTTATTTCGTCATAGAAATTTTCGATGTTAGCATCAAGCCAAATATCTACTTCCAACTTTCCAGCTTTAGTATCTACTGCATCTACAATAAAACCTACCTTAAAATCTCCCGAATTCAGTTCTAAAGAAAGTACTTTACATTCTCCTTCTTTCATCTTCAAATTATCAAGTGTAATACCATATTCCCTATATTTTTCTTCTTCCTTCTGATATTTTTCAATTGCTTTCTTTTCAATAGCTTCATCTATTTGTCTCTGCATTTCTTCTGGAAACGACTCAACATCAAAATACATGGTAATCCAGTCCTGATCTAGAACAGCATCTTTCAGCTTAATCTCTCCTAACTTTGAATCGACATAAGTTCTTTTTATCGTGTCAACGGTTATAATTTCCATCCTTTTCTTTCTCCTATCTTCTTTCTGTAAAGAGGGGACGCGAAATCATCCCCTTTATATATTCTGCAAACGATCAAACAAATTACTGCTTATTTTAACCCAATTCTTCCTGGAACTGCTCGATTGACATACCGTCTGATACCGTTCCAAGAACTTCAATGTATTCACCAGCTATTGAATCGTGCAGATCGGCTGTTAAAGTTACCGTTCCATCTTTTGATATGTAGACTGTCCATTCAATGATATCGAATTTTCCGGCATGAGTAACTTTCTCCAGATCTTCCATAAATTTTTCTTTTTCAATCGGGTCTGCTACTCCCTCCATAGCATAATATCTGCTTGTGATTAGTGTTACATCCATCTTTCCTGATGTGATAAGGTTATATAGTTGCTTGTAATTGTATCCATATGTTTTTTGTCCTTTCTTTTACCTAGGAACCACGACACAACGGTCGCAGTTTCTTCCTATATTTTTATTTATTTTCTTTTTTTGAAATCCATTCCATAAACGCTATATACAAAACGGTTTCATTTACACCGTTCATTGCTGCAACAACAACAAAATCTTCTATCATTTTATTCCACCTACGATCATTAATCGGTGCATTATGCTTTTTCAAGAGTGTATCAACTTGTATACACATTTCATCCCATTCATCAACAGGTATTTTGTTATATTCTTTCTGAATATACTCATCTGTTACTTCACTTTTCATCATAGTTCTTGCTATTTCACACTGTCTTTTCCAAAATTTTTTCATGATTTTAAATCTCCTTTTTAACTATTATGGCAAAACCAAGGAAATCCCTTGCAATATCTTTTATCTGGTACACAAACTGACCGCTTACTACCTATATATTCTGCATTTGTTGTGAATTACTCTGTGAAATATTCATCCAGTTCTTCAAGACTCATTCCCTGTTCTCCAGCCACGATAAAGTTATTGCCATCTACGATCATCCAATTGGCGTTACCAGATCCATCCGCCGGTGCTACTTCCAAATGCAGATGTTCTTTCGCAGCTTTCTTCTTCATCATACTTAATGTGAAAACCGGCACGATATTTACGGCTGCTAATCCCTTTTCTTCACTACGAACATCAAATTCCACAATATCTCCAGCATCCAATGTTCTGAAGCCATCCATTTTAATCTGTGTCTGATGGGCGAAATACTCTGCTCCATCATCTCCTGTAATAAATCCGTAACCCTTCTGTGCGTTAAACCATTTTGTTGTTCCTCTCATTTGCTTAGTCCTCCTTAAATTCTTACCGTTTCTTTTATATTCCCTGTCTGCATAGATATCTCTGTATAATCCACAAGGATTATCACTTGATTGCCATCTTCATTTGTAAGCAAAATATTCACAAATTGTTCAGCTTCATCGTTGAGTGTGCTTTCAACTTTTTCAACTTCTGATATTACAATTCCTGTTGTAGCCAATGATAAATCTTCATCAATGTATTCAAACATAATCGATGTGTTACCATCTTCTTCATCTAAGATTGAAATACTATTGAAAAAATGCATAGATGAAACTGATCCATCGTACGACTCAACAATTCCCGTGATTTCTTCGTCACCTAAATCTAACAGCTTTTCTACACTATTAATGCTCAATAATCTCTCCTTCAATTTTGTATTTTCTTTCATTGTTACATGTGCTGTTTTTTCTTTTCTCATTTTTACATTCTCCTTATCTTTCTTTGAATTTTTGTTGAATTCTGTTTCATCTATATCTCAACTCTGATATATCATTAGAACAGTAAATCTCTGTCACTCTTTTTCTTTTCTGTCGATTTCTTTTCTGGAACAATATCATCGAAAAATCCTACTGATTTTGACAATCTATTTGTATTCTGTGCTGTCAGATTTCTTTTGATTGTGTCCTTATTGGAGTCGATGATTTCTTTAATCTCTGCCATCTTCTTATATGGAAGAGACAATCCCGAAAGAACACATAACGTATACTTCGCTTCATATTGAATATATGTATCCAGTGGAATTCCTACTTCTTCATATACATCTTCCATACGAATGCTATGACCTGTCCCAGAATTTGCTAAACCGATATACTTGATTACCTTATCGTCTTCCAACGGTGCATACACATTATTATGGAAGGTACTGATTAAATTCTGAATGTCTGATTTATCCTTACCAAGCTTGCTGATGATTGAAACACCTCGGCTACAAAGCATCTGCTCCACTTCTGCATCATCAATATTCCCCAACGCAGAATTACAATCTAATGTAAGCAACGCATCTAAGTGGCAGAAGAAAATCTCATTGATCTTCATTTTGTTATTGTTTTTATCATTATCCAAGATGAACATTGTTCCCGGTTCTTCTAACGCTTCAAGTTCTGCTAACGTCTCATAGGAATTGATTAAGGCTTGTATTGATTCTGTCTTTGTATTTGGAAGTACCGTAATGACGATACAAGCTTTAATATCCAAATCATTCATTGCTACTCTCTTCATCGGCATTACTGATCCGGCTCCTGTACCTCCTCCAAGTGAAGCTACCACAAACAGATATTCAATGCCGGGTAGTTTTTCTTTTACCTCATTGATAATGTTGTCAATGTCCTTCCGGAACAACTCTCTTGATTTAATCCTGTCTTTATTACAACCTTCTCCTCCAGGAATCTGATACTTATATTGCTCATCTACTTCTGTAAGACTATCCAAATCTGTTGTTGCCGTATTGGCAAACAGGCATGGATATCCATCCTTATAAAATGGAAGTAGCTGATTCCCGGCATATGCTCCGATACCCACAAATCCACTTTTATTCTTTAACATTCTTTTATTCCTCCTTCTGCTTCGGCAGCAGTTCTATAGCTTTCTTTGTTAATATGTAACCGTAAGCTCTCGTTACTTTTGCACCTTTCTCTACGAATCCCAGTCTTTCCAGCTTTCGGATGTACTTATATACAGTACAAGTCTCTACGATTTTAATCTGCTGTCTGATCTCTTCACATGAAAGTGAATGCATGAAATCAGTAGCTTGCGCTTTTAACATCTGATTCATAATGATGAATGACATTCTATTTAACTCTTTGTCCACCTATATCTCACCTTCTTTCAAACATTGTTTTACTTATTTACAAACTCGGATTTACGAATTAAAAATAATAGGCTGTTCTCAGCCATGTTCTTTACTCGGCACACGTTTATTATTGGGTTGCCAGAAACAACTCCCCCGTCTGCACTCGTCACTGTAGTGTTGGCAGTGATTACACTCTGGTTGCTCCCAATCTTTTTGATGTTTCATGTGTGGATACCTCCGTATTCTATTTTCAAGGTTCATTTTGTGTACACAAATAAACGATGATGTATGCTTATATGGATAGACTTCACCTGTTAATTTGGTACTCTGTTCTGTTTTTAATAGTTGGAATTTATGTGACAGACTTGTCACGATTGATTTTTGATGTTATACTTATCTTTGCGAAAGATTCATTCGTGAGTCTTGTACATATGTAAGATGATACTGCAATATCATCTCGGAAGCCGATGCTCTGCAAAGCGTTGGCTTCTTTTTTATTCCTCTATCATTCTAAATCAGAACGTTTGTTCTGTCAACTATCTTATCAAACGCTTGTTCTTATTTCTGTTTTTCTACACTCCTTTCTGTTTTTGTAAACCAAGTGTACATCTTTTTCCTAACTATGTCAATATCTTTCTTCTGTTTTTTTGAAATTAGTTTTACTTTTATAGAATTTAATGTTATGATATAGCAAGGGAGGTGACTATATTGAGTCTTTCTTATAAACCGTTATGGGATATGTTAGAGGAAAAAGGAATAAGTAAGATGGAATTCGCTAAATCAGTCGGCATATCAAATGCAACATTAGCAAAATTAGGTAAAGATGAGCCAATTTCTCTCACTACTGTAGATAAAATATGTAATGAATATGATTGCGATATAGAAAATGTTGTCAAATATATATCAAGCATAAAAGTAGATGATAATGCTTCTAAAATATTAAACGTTGGAACAATTATTGTATCCAAAACACCTATACGTAGATTTCCAGGACATTCAGATCGAACAGGCATCTATCATTATGTCATTACTGATAAAAAATCAACTCAGCAAATTTCTATCTTCAATAATATAGATTACAGTTATAAAATTGCCTCATTATCTTTCATACCATCATCTAATAATCTATATATATCGATACCTAATCTAAAACTGGAAACAATTGAATCTAAGACATGTTATCTTCGTTTAGATACAATTCGGACTTTACCAGAGGATTCCGAATTTCAAATTATTGGTTCTCTTCCTCAATATCTTATAGATAAAATTATTAAATTTAATGACTTCATGGCAACTTTATAACTAAAACTCCCTCCGGCACAATAACCGGAGGGTTCTTCT